>ERZ1643249.81-NODE-81-length-137699-cov-259.776866_pt1 | contig 137699 bp, 131 predicted proteins | sample MGYA00579263_ERZ1643249 | MGnify/ENA primary metagenome ERZ1643249 (study PRJEB29033, sample SAMEA4952264) | chicken gut metagenome | biome: Broiler Chicken; feature: Gastrointestinal Tract; material: Caecum | place: Ireland | collected 2018 | study: Broiler...
AACAATAAAAAGAGAGCTAAAAACCACATACAGTCTATATTAGAGAGATAATAAATTAAATAGAGAGAGTCTGTAACCTACCGCTAAAGATATTCAATTTTTTCTTCATACACATACATACCACATACCTTTCACTACCGCTTTAGAGGAGTTATAAAAGACTTCACACCGACCACAAAAAGGTCGGTTTTTTTTATCTTTCTTCTGCTGCCCGGCATGAGCTCTACAGGGCATGGTGTGTGAAGAGTATACCAGTAGGGAGTGGCACTCAAAATATCAGAGTACGTCACTCCAAACGCAGCGAAGAGTCTGCCGTCTTCATTGAAAACTTTTCTTAATCTGATTTAACCTTTTAAACACATTGTAAATTTTTATTAAACACAAAAATCAAAAATAACACTTTCTCTTATTCATACAACTTATCTCGATATCACAAGAAAGGAACAATGGTATGAACATCTCAAAAGTAAACTTCAAAGGAATTCATCCCTCTCAAAACAATAAAAAAACAAACGGCTCATCTCAAGTATCAACTCCTGTTGAAGCTAAAATACAGCTTGCAAAACCATCTTTAGAAAACCTGCAGAGTTTTGCAAATATATCTTTCGGCTCTCAAACAATGCTCGAAAAACTTCCGCTTACAGCAAGAGCAGGCGGAATGACAATCACTCATGCACTTGCTGAAAACAATGATAGAATAAACTCTTTCTATAAAGGCACTCTCAAAGACCTTATCGAACTGAGAAATCCCGAAGAAGTCGCAGCAAGCATAAAAATACAAGATGACTTCAAAGAAACACCCGTTCATATTGCAGCCCGTGTTGCAGACAAAAGCAAAGGACTCGAGCTGCTTGCAGAAAACTTCCCTGAAGCAGTAAAAGAAACTCTGACCATGCAAAATGAACGAGGACTTACTCCGATTCAAATTCTTATTTTCAACCAAAATACCGATGCAATCGATATGCTAACCGAAAAATTCCCTGATACCGTAGAAAAGACTCTGACTATACAGGATGAACTTGGGAATACACCTGTTACTGCAGCCATATATTTTCTCCCGGAGTCAGGTTTGTTTGAATACTTTTGCGAACAATACCCCGAAGCAACAAAAAAAGCCTTAACATTACAAAACAAGTACGGCGAAACACCTGTTCATACGGCTCGTTATCGTGCTGAAAATTGGAATGAAACAACTCCTCTCAACACAATAAAAAACAAATTCCCTGAGCTGTTGAAATAACATAACAAAAAAGCGGGCAGCAAATTGCTGCCCGCTTTTTGCTCTCAAGACTTCCTATGAAAATATCTTCACAACATTCACAATAAAAGATATAAACAAATTCAGAGAAATAAACCCTGCAATAAACGGCAGAATCAAAAACAAAAATGCTCTCAAAGCTTTCAGTTCATAAACTTTTTTGAGGCTGAAAAACATCAACACGCCTGTCCATATCCACAACGCAAGCTCGCCGTATATTCCGATGAACGACCCGCAGACACCTGCATTTTTCAGGAGTTCAAGCGGAGCCATAAATATCCACGGCAGCAAACAGAAAGACAAAAGACATAAAACAGACTTGTATTTGCTCTTTTGCACAAAGATGTTTGCAACAAGTTCATAAAACGCAGCCAAAAGCATCCACCAGACTACTGATGAGAAACATATCCAGATAGAGAAGAACAAAAACAGGAATATATTCTTCCCCACCCCGAAAAATAAAATGCTCAAGAAAAATGAAATAAAAATCATTAAAAGCACACTTTGAAAAACCTGAGGTTTTTCACTGAGTTTCTCAATGGTTTTTCCAGGCTCAAACAGCATACCGTATATGTTATTCAAAAAATCAGAAAGCATATCTTACTCCCACATATACAAAATCTGGTTACGATGGCTTACGCCAAATGGCAGATATTGCTCATAAGAAACTCCCGTCTTTTTATCCATAAAAGCCTCTGACATGGAAGAGAATATGGATGAGAAATTCGATGGCTTGCTGTAGTTTATAAGAGGATATTCTTTCCCGAGAATTTGCTTGAAAGCGCCATGGGCATCTTCAAGTCCTCCGAGAGCATCAACAAAACCTAAATCTCTTGCTTCTTCTCCCGTAAAAATACGTCCGTCGGCATATTTTCTCAAATCTCTTGAGGATAAATATCTCTTGGGAGCTTTATATTTATCCTGTCTATAAATACGCCCCTTTGTGATATCAGATAAAAACTGCTCATAAGAAATATTTATCGTTCTCTGCAAAAGCTCTCTTTCTTCCTTTGTCATCGGACGGTACATAGAGCCGATATCCTTATATTTACCGCTTTTTATCGGAGAAGCTTTTATTCCTAGTTTTTTTGTAAACAATTCATTTGCATCATACGAGCTGAAGATTACACCGATGCTGCCAGTAATTGTCCCCGGGTAAGCATAAATCCTGTCAGCTGCACTTGAGATATAATACCCCCCGCTTGCAGCGACATCCCCCATCGAAACAACAACGGGTTTTTTCTTTCTCATCTTCATAATCAGAGAATAAATTTCCTGCGACATCCCGACAGTTCCCCCGGGAGAATTTATTCTCAAAAGGACACCTTTTACGGAATCATCGCTGTATGCTTTTTTCAGAAGTCTTCTTACGCTCTCTGCTGAATAAGCCTTGTTCCCGAAATACCCGCTTTGTTCATAATCAGAGTCAATAGCCCCGCTCAGTGTTATCATTGCTATTTTATTTGCGGAATAAGAAAATACTGCCGATTTTGATTTCGGAGGACGGGCGTTTGAGTTCGCTTCATCCTTTTTTATACTCATTGTTATATTTGTCAAAATACCGACCAACAAACATAATATACATATAATTATTATGGTTAATGCTGATTTTTGATTGCTCATCTCTATCTACCTTTAATTTTTTACATTTCCTACCTGAAGTTTTTCAAGCATTCCATCAACTAACTCTAACATCTTATCCTTGTATTTCTTTGAATTTTCCTCAGTCTTTGCTTCAAACCTCATCGTAAATACAGGTTCCGTGTTGCTCGCTCTGATAAGCGCAAACCCGTCAGGGAACACAAGACGCAGCCCGTCGATAGTTATTATATCCTTAATCGGATTGCAAAAGACATTCTTATCTTTTTCAAATAATTCAGCTAACTCAGTCAGAATAATCATCTTAAACTCATTCGGACATTTGTATCTCACTTCTTTTGAAGCGCTTGCCCATGGGAGAGAATCTATGAATTCTGAAATTTTGAACTCCGGATTGTCTTTTTTGTGTTTTGCAACAATCTCTATAAAGCGGCATCCTGCATATACTGCATCATCAAACCCGTAATATCTGTCTTTGAAGAAGATATGCCCGCTCATCTCTCCTGCCAGCACGGCATTTTCTTCTTTCATTTTCGATTTGATGAACCCGTGACCAGTTTTCCACATAATCGCACGCCCGCCGCTTGCATTAATCGTGTCATACATAATCTGAGAACATTTCACTTCAGATACAAATGTTGCGACCTCGCCTCTGAGTTTGAAAGGTTCTATTACATCAAGAGCAAATATCAACAAAAGTTTATCTCCGGGTATTGCTCTCCCCTTATCATCAACAACTCCGATACGATCAGAATCTCCGTCAAAAGCTATCCCGAAATCAGCATTTGTTTCAACAACTTTTGCTTTGATATCATCAAGAGTGCTCTCATCCGATGGATTCGGATGGTGGTGAGGGAAATCTCCGTCAGGTTCAGAATACATCTCAACAACATCGCATCCGAGCTCTCGATAAAGTTCAGGCCCGACAAGACCGCCTGTTGCATTTGCACTGTCAACAACAACTTTCAAGCCCGTACCGATTTTGGCAAAAGACTTCGTCATATTTTCTATATATTGGGGGATAATATCAGCCTTTCTTGTCAGACCGTAGCAAAAAGCATTTTTATCGGGCTGGTTTGCTATCTCAAGAGTAAGTTTTTTTATCTCCTGTATCTGAGCTTCATTCATGGAAGCTTTATTGAAGGTCATCTTTAACCCGTTATATTCAGGAGGATTATGACTTGCAGTCACAATCAGCGTTCCTGTTATATCAACTTTTTTGGGCAAATTGAAATCAAGAGAAGCGAACTCTGAATAATACCCTATCGGTGTAGGAGCAAGCCCTAAATCAACAACATTTGCCCCTGCTGTTGTAAGACCTTTTATTAATGCTTTTGCAAGGTCTTCTGATGAATGTCTTGCATCTCTTACAACAGTAACCCATATATCTTTTGCATTCTTTCCTGTTTGCTCGCAGGCATATTTTACATATGCTTTTGCTGTAAAATAAAACAGCGTGGGAGTGACAGTATCCCCGAAAATACCTCTTATATCATTCTTTCCGAAAGCTTCTTCTTTTATTTTGTCATTCATTTTGAAAAATCCCTTTATTATTGCCCAAAAATAATATATAAATAAAATAGCATAAAGACGGGTATAAGTATAAATTGTTTAAGTTTATTGATAAATTATTTTCAAAAGAAAAAACGGCAGGACTCATCTTCGTTGCTCCAGCTTTTCTCGGAACGCTGATTTTTATAGTACTCCCGTCAATATTCTCTTTTTTGCTGAGTTTTACAAAATGGAATCTGCTATCTTCTCCGACTTTCTGCGGACTAAAAAATTATACAAACATCCTGAGCGACCCGCTGTTTTATAAAGTACTGTTCAACACGCTTTTTTATTCCCTTTCCATAAGCATCTTCGGAGTCATAATCCCGCTTCTTCTCGCCGTAATTATCGATAAGAAAATCAAGGGAGCCGAGGTTTTCAAAACAATGTACTTTCTCCCATATATTACTCCTATGGTTATTATAGCAATTGTCTGGGAGTGGATTCTTGACCCGCAAAGAGGTATAGTCAACCAGCTGATTTTCCACTCGCAGACAGACTGGTTGTATAACCCTAATCTCGCTATGTATTCACTGATTCTCGTCAGTATATGGAAAAATATCGGATACAATATGATTTTGATTTTGACAGGCTTGCAGGGAGTCCCCTCAAGTTTGTATGAAGCCTCAAAGTTGGACGGAGCAGGAGAAATCAAAACTTTCTTCAAAATAACTCTTCCAATGATATCCCCTATGTTGTTTTTTGTAATGCTGATTACGATGATTTCATCCTTCCAGATTTTTGACCTGATTTATCTCATGACAAACGGCGGTCCTGAAAATTCGACAAACGTTCTCGTGTTCTGGTTATACAAAAATGCATTTGAATACTTCAAAGCAGGTGAAGCATCAGCTATCGCTTATGTCCTGTTCCTGATAATACTGCTCTTAAGTTTTATTCAGTGGAAGCTCAGAAAGAAGTGGGTATACAATGAATAAAAAATTTTTTGTTTTCTTTGGATACACTGCCTTGACACTCGGCGCATTCAGCATGATTTTTCCGTTTCTCTGGATGGTGTCTACATCTTTCATGAGTTTGAACCAGATTTTTGCTGATAAAATCACCCTGATTCCTCAGCCGTTTATAATCGATAACTACACGCATGTGTTCACAAGAATTCCTCTTGCAAAATATTTTCTCAACAGCCTGTTTGTTGCAACACTGACAACAGCAGGTCAGATAATCATATCAGCGATGGCAGCATACGGATTTTCAAGAATGAAGTTTCCTTTTCGGGACACTCTGTTTTTCATAATCCTCGCTACGATGATGATACCTCCTCAGGTAAATATTATTCCGCTGTTCTTCATGATGAGCAAGCTGCACTGGATAGACACCTATCAAGCGCTTATTGTCCCCGGGTTATTCGGTGGTTTCGGAGTTTTCTTGCTTAGACAGTGGTTCAAAAGTATGCCTTATGAACTCGAAGAATCAGCAAAAATTGACGGCTGCGGATATATGAGAACGTTCTTTCAAATTATTCTCCCCCTCGCCATGCCTGCTGTTGCAACGCTCGGGATATTTACATTTATTAATACCTGGAACAGTTTTATGTGGCCGCTTATCGTAACCGGTTCTGATGCAATGAGAACGCTCCCTGTGGGGATAGCTGCATTTAAAGGAAATTTTGTAGAAGAAACACAGTGGGGTCAGCTTATGACCTGCGCCGTAATATCCGTCATTCCTGTTATAGCAGTGTTTCTTTTAGGTCAAAAATTTTTAATAAAAAGCATGATTATAGATGGTATGAAAGATTAAAAAAATATACCCGGGTGTCTAATATGCTTTTGTCTTAGCCGCAGTTATTATTATATTCAAACGAACAGCAAAGAAAAAGATTAAAAGAGGGGTTGAGTTTGTATGTACAAAATACTAATAACGGAAGAAAAAGAAGAATACTCAAAAATTATAAGGCAAATGCTGCCATCTGATACCTATGAAATATTCTCATCAGATACAACTTACAAAACAATGGATATGCTGAGCAATTTTGCCTTCAATCTGATAATTTTTGATTTAACTGCGAATAACATCTCATCAAAAGATATTTTGAATTTTCTGAAAACTGCTCCAAATCTGAAAAATATTCCGACTCTTGCAATAAGCGATACAGAAGAACATGAATTTGACTGTCTTATACAAAAACCCGTAAACTACACCGAATTGATAAAGGCAATAAAAGACAACATCAAAAAACAAAAAATAACAAACATCCTCGTCGTTGATGACAATCCGATGAATGCAGAACTGATGAAAGAAGCCTGCGAACAAATAGGATGTAGCGTAAACTGCCTTGATAAAGGGACTGATGTTCTCCCTGCTCTTGAAGAAAAAGATTATGACCTGATTCTCCTTGATATCATGATGCCGGGCATGAGCGGATATGATGTCATTAAACTCATAAAAAGCAATAAACACCTCTGTCATATTCCGATTATTTTTGTCAGTGCGCTGAATACAACAAAAAATATCGTCAAAGGTCTTGACTCAGGCTCCTATGATTACATAACAAAACCTTTCAACATTGATGAACTTCAGGCAAAAGTCAGAAATACAATCAGAACAAAAGAACTGCAGGACAAACTTAGAGAGAAAAACAACCTGCTCGAGAAAATTTATACTTACAGTACTGATGCTATTATCGCTGTTGATTTAGATTTCAGAATAAAATCCTGCAGCGATATATTCTGCAAATGGTTAGGAAAAGAAGAAGAATTTCTCAAAGACAAAATTCTCTGGGATATAATCAAAAATCCCCTGTCGCCTCATCACCAATATCTTGATGAAATACCATCATCAGATATAGAACTCAAAGAAAAATTTATGACTCTTTCAATGAAGGGGGCAGCTTTCAAAAACTCAAAAGACGAAACAGAGGGTTACATAATTGTTTTGAGAGATGTAACAAAAGAAAGAGAAATGGAAAAACAAAAAGAAACATTTATCGCAACACTGACTCATGACCTCAAAACTCCGGTACGAGCAGAAATCAGAGCAATGGAACTTTTATTGGACAACAAATTCGGAGAAATCTCACATGAACAAAGAGAGCTTATCTCAGAAATCCTTCGCTCATCAAATTATATGTTCTCAATGATTGATTCTCTCCTGACAAAATACAAATATGAAAACGGAGAAATATCTCTGAAAAAAGAACCTATAAACCTGAATGAACTTATAAAGACCTGCTGCAACGAGCTAAAGATAATTGCAGATGAGAAAAATCAAATCATATCAACACTCTTTGAAGAAGCTCCTATCATCGCAGAAGTTGACCCCTCTGAATATAAAAGAGTAATTTCAAATATCACAATTAATGCCATAAAATCAAGCCCGCATAACAGCACAATAACAATTAAAACCTCTCTTGATAAAGATAACTTCGCAAAAATTCAAATTATAGACACAGGAGTTGGAATATCAGAAGAAAAACTTCCTTATATATTTGATAAATACGTAAGTTACAACGACAAATTCAGAGCAGTCGGAACAGGACTAGGGCTCTATATCTCAAAGAAAATAGCAGAACTCCATGGCGGCAAAATAGAAGTGCAAAGCAAAGAGGGAGATGGTACGACTTTCACTCTTTACACACCGGTTACAGCCAAAATCCCCGTCTAGAATATATTGTTTGAAAAAGTCCTGTATTGCAGAGCTTCTGCAAGATGTTCGAAAGATATATCTTCAGCACCCGCCAAATCTGCTATGGTTCTTGATAGTTTCAAAATACGGTCAAATGCCCTGCCTGAAAGATTATAATGAGCTATAGCACTTCTCATCATGCCTTCACATCTCTCATCAAGTTTGCAGTATTTTTTTATAAGCCTTATGTTCATCTGAGAATTTGTTCTGATACCAGAATTTTTGAATCGCTGTTTTTGCATTTCTCTTGCTGAGATTACTTTCAGTCTCATACTCTCTGAAGATTCATCCTGAGAAGATGAATAATCCAATAACTCCTCTTCACTTAGACGAGGAACATCTATTTGAAGATCAATCCTGTCAAGAAGGGGACCTGATAACCTGTTTACATACCTCTGCACCTGAGAAGCAGAACAGGTGCATTGTTTCTTTGTATCTCCGAAATAACCGCACGGACATGGATTCATCGCCGCAAGCAAAATAAAATCAGCAGGATATTTTACGCTGTTCATCGCTCTTGAGATGGTAACAACTCCATCTTCAAGAGGCTGGCGCAAAACTTCAAGAACACTCCTTGGAAACTCAACAACCTCATCCAAAAACAAAACCCCATGGTGCGCAAGCGTAATTTCACCGGGCTTTGGTGATGAGCCGCCACCGATTATCCCTGCTGATGATGCACTATGATGAGGAGATCGAAACGGTCTTTGAGAAACAAGAGGATTATCCCTGTCTATCAAACCTGATATACTATAAATCTTCGTCAGCTCTATAGCCTCATCAATTGAAAGAGGCGGAAGTATACCTGAAAAACACTTTGAAAGAAGAGTCTTACCTGCCCCGGGAGCACCTGACATCAGAATATTATGCCCGCCTGCCGCCGCAATCAATAATGCCCTTTTCGCCTTTTTCTGTCCTTTTATATCTTTGAAGTCAAATTCAATCTGTCCTTTTTGCAAAGAAGATAAATAACTGTCTGAATCAAATTCATAACGTGAAAGAGGCTTTGCCTCCTCAAAACAAAACATTGATACAACATCAGAAAGTTTTTCAGCTGGATAAATATCAATTCCTGATACAAGTGCTGCTTCTTTTACATTATCTTCAGGCAAAACAATTGCCTCAACTCCTCTGTTTTTGAGAGAAGATACTATCGGCAATATACCGTTCACGGCACGCAGCCTGCCATCTAGAGATAACTCCCCGCAGAAAGCAAAGCCTTTTGTTTTCTCAACATCAACAATACCGCTGCATCCGAGTATACCGACAGCCATCGGTAAATCAAACCCGCTTCCTTCCTTTTTCAAATCAGCAGGCGCCAGATTTATGACAACTTTCTTAACAGGAAAATTATAACCGCTGTTTTTTATGGCTGAACGTATTCTCTCTTTTGACTCGTTCACGGCAGCATCAGGCAAACCTACTATGCTGATGCCTGGGAGAGAGTTGGTCATATCAACTTCAGCTACAACTTCAAGAGCATCCAGTCCCTGCAATGCCGCTGTCAAAATATGAGATACAGTCATTCATTTTTCCTTCGGATATGTAATAAAATTATTATACAAAATTATTGTTTATTTCACATATAATCATTTTAATGCTATTATAAAACTTAAAGTTAAAAGACTTTTGTGCAAAATAGGGAAAAATATGCAGCTTTTATCTGTATTGAACAACAAATTCAAAATATCTTTCAACCCTTCAAAATATGATGTATCAACAGGCGCATTATTCAAACTTATCAGCTCTGATACAAACAAAATTGTCGCTCAGGTTGTCAACATTGAAACCTCAAATGAAGGTGAATATATCGCAACAATGAAAGCTGTTTTTACTGAAAAAAACTCCTCCTGGAGCATTTGGAGCGGGAATATACCATCAAAAAACTGCATAATCAAACCCGTCGGGAAAGAAGTTTTCCAAACGCTTATGGAAAAAAGTGAAGGAAGAATTCTCAACCTTGGTTATATCCCGACCTATGACACTGATTTGAACATAAGTCTGTCCTCAACAAAAAATGTTTTTGCTCTATATGACAGTCTTCAAGACAAAAAAGATTTCATATCAAAGCTTCAACTTGAATTTGCTTCAAAAAACGAAGAACTTGTTATTCTTGATTTCAACAACGATGTTGTCGGAGGGAAAAAAATTGTTGCAGCAGAAGATTTTAAAATTCCTCTCAACATAGCAAACCTCAACAGCATATATCTAAAAAATATGAAAGCTGCCTCAATTGAAGCAAAAGCCGTAGTAGAAGATGTTATTTATCAAATAAAAGACTATCTCAAGAGTATAGAACAGGATTTCATCCCGTTTAGCTCATTTAAATCAATCATCGATCAGGAAGCTTCGCAAACTCCTGAGCTTTTGTTATTCAAAAATGCTCTCGCCAGATATGCAGAGGCAAACATATTTGCAGATGACCTGAATGAAATTCTCGAACTAAAAAAACAACTCTCAAAAACTTTGATTACAACAATAGATTTCTCCCAACTCGATAAAGAATGGCAAAAAGAATATCTTTTGTTTGTTCTTGGAAATCTTGATAATACAAATATCCTGCTTGAAATTGACGAAAACTGCTTTGATGAAGACATAAAACAATTCCTCTTCATCAAACGACCTAGCATAAAAGTCTTTGCACTGGTCAACTACAGATCGCCTCTTTCAAAAGTTGCAGTAAACATTGCTCAAAATTTAATTTTATTCTCAAAAACAAACACTATTGTCGACATGCCTGCAATGTTCAAAGAGTATTTGAAATCACTTTATACAAAAGAATTTATCTTCTTCGGCGAACAGTCCAAAAACATTCCAGTTGTTGCAACAACAAACAACAACGCCATATCAATACCTGTACCTCAGGAAGATTTGGTTTATGAGGAAGATACCTCTATAGATTTGCTAGATGAAATCGATACTCCAGAAACACCTGAGTTTATGTATCAAAATGAGAATGTAGAAGATATTCTCTCTGAAATTCAGGCGATATCAGACCCTCAGCTGCAAGCACAGAGCAACGACAGATTGAGCGAGCTTAACCTGCCTGCACCTCAAGAACAACCTGACCCTGTTCTTGAAGAAATCCAAAACGATTTCGCCCAGGCAAATCAACAATTAAGCACACAGGGACAAATAAACACACTCCCATCAGACAACGTTGTTGAAGACAAAAATGAAATAAGCAATGATGACTATGAAATTCTCGACTACAACGACTTTCAGGACGAAGATGATGAACTCTTTGAAGACGAGCAGGAAAAAGATTTAAATACAATATACAAAGCAAATCCGGAAGTAGTAGAACCGCCTTCAGAACAAGAAGATGATACAACACCTCAAATGGAAGATAACATCCCCATATACAACGTAAAATCAACACCTTCAGTGAACAGGGTTGAATACAAAGAAGGGGAAAACGTCTTGCATCCAAAGTACGGAACAGGGGTTATCAAAAAAATAATATCTTACGGAGATAAAAAGCTTCTGAGTATAAACTTCGAAGAAGGCGGCAGAAGACTTCTTGATCCGAATCTTGCCGAACTTAAAAAGGTCTAACCAAACCTCGGTTAAACCTTTGAAAATTAAAAAAAAGCAGAATTATGCTTATATTGCATATAGTTTTCTGCTTGAGTCTATTGAAAAATAATCCTTGTAACAATCAACGATATAATCAAAATCAACCTGAGATAAATTTTGCTGTGCTGAGAAAATTGTTTTCTTCATCTCTTCTAGCATATTTTCTTTCGACAAAATGGACATCTTCTGGTCATAAAGTGATAATAAAAAGACCTTGTCTTCCCCGCTGTGTTCAAAAACTTCAAAAGCTTTTTGATTGAAAAACAACGCCTCTTTGGAAGAATTTTTCATATCATAAATAAAAGCAAGAGAACTATATGCGGAAGAGGACATGGGATTTATTTCAAGCGCAAGATTGAACGCTTTTATGGCTTCGTTATAACGCCCAAGAGATAAAAGAATTTCTCCTTGCAGAATATACGCTTTATCAAAATGCAGCGAATGCACATTTATATCTTCCTGATTTGATACCCCAAAACTCAAATCCCTGTATAATCTTCTTTCATTTAAATCAATTACTTTATTGCTGCTTCCTAATACTGATAGTTTCATATCCCAGATGTTCCAAATATGTCCGATATTTTTGTATTAATGTATTTCAATTAGAATAATAACTTTTTTGACATGTGAGGGCTATCGCTTAACAGGCTTGACAAAACAAAACTCAAGCCTCTTTCATGCACCAATACAGAGGAAGAGCAAATTTTTTATTTCAAAAAATATTCTTTACATTTTTTAATACTAATTTCATATCCATCATGTCCAATCATGAAAAGGCTCATGGTACATGCTTTTTCATGACTTGAAGGAATGTTAAAATACGTTAAAGATTGTTATATTGTTAAGTAAACAACGCCAGCTTCAAACAAAACACCTGAAAAAAATAAAAATATCTACAACAAATCTTAATAAGATATGTACAAAAAGCAAATATTTGCTTATCATGTTCTAACATGTTTTAGGGATAGTTTAGCTTTCGTAAGGGGGAGGAGATACAACGTGACATCGGATGTAAAAGAATTAGCTCAGTTTAGCAACAATGCAATAAAAGTACTTGAAAAAAGATACCTGAAAAGGGATATCAACGGTAATCCGACGGAAACCCCTCTTGATTTATTCCACAGAGTTGCCTATTCAATTGCAGCAGCTGATTTACAGTATGGAAAAACAGAAGCTGATGTAAAAAATCTCAAAGAGAAATTTTTCAACTTTATGACTGATAAAAGCTTTATGCCAAACAGCCCTACGCTGATGAATGCAGGCAGAGAACTCGGTCAGCTTTCGGCATGCTTTGTTCTTCCAGTCGATGACTCTCTTGATAGCATATTCGAAACAATCAAAAATACCGCTCTTATTCACAAAAGCGGAGGGGGAACAGGGTTTTCTTTCTCAAGATTAAGACCGAAAAATGATGTCGTAAGATCAACAATGGGAGTATCCTCAGGTCCTGTTTCTTTCATGGAAGTTTTTAACGCAGCAACAGAAGCCGTAAAACAAGGCGGAACAAGACGCGGTGCAAATATGGGCATTCTTAGAGTAGATCACCCTGATATATTGGACTTCATCGACGCAAAGTTCGACGGCAGCAAGCTCAACAACTTCAACATATCAGTTGCGGTAACGGATAAGTTTATGAATGCAGTAATGAACAACACTGACTACGAACTAATCCACCCGAGAACAAAGAAACCTGTCAAAAGACTGAATGCAAAACAGGTATTCGACATCATAGTCGACCATGCCTGGAGAAACGGAGAACCAGGTATTATCTTTATTGACCAGATAAATAAATATAACCCGACTCCGAAAATAGGAGATATAGAATCAACAAATCCTTGCGGAGAAGTTCCGCTTCTTCCTTATGAAGCGTGCAACCTTGGTTCAATTAACCTTGGTAAAATGCTCAAAGAAAATGCTGATGGAACTCTCGAAGTTGACTGGGATAAGCTTGCTTACACAACAAAACTGGCAATCCATTTTCTTGATAATGTCATCACAGTCAACAACTACCCGCTTCCTCAAATAGCAGAAATGGTTAACAATAACCGTAAAATAGGACTCGGGGTAATGGGCTGGGCTGATATGCTTATGTCTTTGGATATAGCTTACAACTCTGATGAAGGAGTTGACCTCGCATATAAAGTTATGGAATTCATCGACTATCAGTCAAAAGTTGAATCAGTTGCACTCGCAAAAGAAAGAGGAAGATTCAAAAACTTTACTGACAGCATATACGACGGAAGAAATTTCCTCTCAGAAAAATATGCCCATCACTCTGCTGGCATGGTTTCTGATGAACAATGGAAAGAACTCGATGAACAAATCAAACAGTATGGTATAAGAAACGCAACAACAACCTGTATAGCGCCAACAGGAACCATCAGCATGATTGCAGGAGCATCAGGTGGAATAGAACCGCTTTTTGCAATTGTCTTCATCCGTAATGTTATGGATGGTACAGAGCTCATCGAAATTAATCCTATATTTGAAGATAAATGTAAAAAAGCAGGTATTTATTCAACAGAGTTAATGAGAAAAATCTCTGATAATCATGGTGCTGTTTCGAATATAGATGAAATTCCGGAAAAGCTTCAAAAAGTATTTGTCACTGCTCACGATGTTGCACCTGAATGGCATGTAAAAATGCAGGCAGCTTTCCAGTTCCACAATGACAATGCCGTTTCAAAAACAGTAAACTTCAATGAATGGGCAACAAGAGAAGATATAGAAAAAACATACTATCTTGCATTTACTTCAGGTTTGAAGGGTATTACTGTCTACAGAAACAACAGCAGAGTGCTTCAACCGATGAATGTAACAACAAAAGAAGACAAAAATAAACTGAAAATAGAAGTAAAAGAAATAAAAGACGATATCCCGACACAATCAGCAGGCGAGATGAAAGAAATAAAATGCCCCGAGTGCGGAACGCCGATTAAATACTCGGAAGGGTGTTATATCTGCCTGAACTGCGGTCACTCAGGATGTTCATAAAAATTCATAAGCCCGAAACTAAAAACAGCCTCTATAAAGAGGCTGTTTTTTATCAAATCTTTTGTAACAAAAATAATAAAAATAATATAATAATTCAAAAAAATACTCTATAATAAAAATAGAAGGTTGTTGTAAAAATTTTTAGGGGAAATATATGTATATTAGCCCGTTTGGAAGAAGTCTGGCACTGAGTCAATCTTTTGGAAAGACAAGGTTAGCTAACAATATTTATGAAATGAATACGGCAGAAGACAGAGCCTCTGTTCAAGGATTGTATGACATTTCCAAAAATCTTGGCATCAACGAAGATTACATGCCGATTATGCAGCAATTTTTGGCATTATCCTCTTCATCAAAGGCTAATCAACTGCCAAACGGATACAAAATCTCAGCAACAGCAACTCCGGATTTGCAAAAACCCGAAAGAATTTCTGAAAAGCCCAAAGACATCAAAGCAATTGTCGAATTTGACCCGAAAGATTCTACACGCATTCTTGCTATGCAGTGGGCACCTGGAGTCACAATCAACTATTCTTCATACAATGACAAACAATAGAAAAGACCTGTTAAAAACAGGTCTTTTATTTTATTTTGAATACTTGGAAATAGACTCAAAATATTTCTCAAGAGCTCTATAACCATTGTAAACATCGCTTGTAATACTGACATATCTCGAAGCAACGATATATTTCAGCTCTTTAGTACGAATTTGAATAATTCTGTCAGACGCATCACGAAGGCTCTTATCACGGGAATAACTCCATTTTTTCAAGAAAGATAATTCTTCGTTAATTTGTTTTATTGTCGAATATTCAAGCAAATTGAAATCATACTTTGATAAAAACTTACGCTCTTCAAAACTGATTTTTGACTGTACGGCAGGAAAACCGAAAACTTTTTTGATAATCATATAACTGTCCGCAGCCAATCTGTGTGACTCTGGAACACCGCTTCTTGCAAGCATGGAAGAAGTACTCAAAGTGTTGATGTTATCAAACTGCTCTGAATTTATCTCAGGTGCTCCGCTCAAATTTTTATCCGAATAAATACTTATACTTTTTGATGAGTCCATAAGTTTCCATCCCTAAATGCTACTCTCCACATCTTCGGAGTTTATACATAACTATAATAACTTAAAAAACGGAAAAACTAACCTAAAGATAACAAAACATTTACATTTTTTTTGGATTTATATAGCAAATTCCACAGACACTATTAAAAGTCCGTCATCCTTAGTGCTCTAGTCTGAAGAATCCTTTTTGTTTAGATACTTCGCTAACGCTCAGTATGACGTTGTTTTGAAAAATTTGGGCGGAATTTGCTATATAAATTCCATTTTTTTTTAGTATAATAAACTCATCGTAAAAAGGATTAATGATGTCTATCGATAACTACAGACACAAACTCACGCCATATTTGTTTCTGGCTCCGGCTGCAGTGCTGCTGATATTATTTTTCTTCTACCCGTTCTTTCAAACACTGCTCCTGAGTTTCCAGTCTTTTGACACAAACCTCTACTCACCTGTTTTCTGCGGTGTTGAGAATTATTCCAAAATTTTTCACTCTCAATCTTTTTTCAAAGTTCTAATCAACACCTTCCTCTATATGCTCATTGCCGTACCGATACTTGTAATATTCCCGATAATTATCGCAATCGCAATAAACCAAAAAATAAGAGGCATCAGCATCTACAGGGTTATTCTATATATTCCCGCCGTTGTTTCTATCGTTGTTGCAGCAATTGCTTTCAAATGGCTGTATGCAAACGATGGACTGCTGAACTACTTCTTCGGAATACTCGGTATCGACAAAATCGGATGGCTGACCGACCCTAATGTGGCATTGTTCTCTGTTATAGCACTCACAATATGGAAAGGTCTCGGGTACTATGCCATAATCTACCTCGCAACACTCCTGACCATACCTGATTCTCTTTATGAGGCAGCTGATATAGACGGGGCAAACACCTTCCAAAAACACATAAAGATTACAATTCCTTATCTCTGGCCTGCGATAACACTTGTTGCAACAATGAGTTCTATCTCTGCGCTAAAAGTCTTCACCGAAGTCTATGTTATGACAAAAGGGGGGCCGATGGACTCAACCTCGACAATTGTCTACTATGTTTATAAAGAAGCATTCGAAAACCTCAACCTCGGTCTTGCTTCAGCAGGAGGAGTCATCCTGTTGATTATAGCCATGATAATCTCTGTGTTAAACATAAAATGCTTCGAAAAAGGAGGACCTGATGTTCAATAAACAAAAACTATCAGCGCATATCTTCCTTTTGTTCATGTCTTTTGTTTCTTTGATTCCATTTCTATGGCTGCTATCTACTGCATTGAAATCTCCTGATGAGAACATCTTTGCCTACCCTCCCCAGTTTATACCTCAAACATTCACCCTCGAAAACTTTTCAGGGGTATGGAAACAGGTGCCGTTTCTTGCTTATATCGCAAATAGTTTTATAGTTGCATTCATCACGGTAATTTTTAATCTTATATTCTCGGCTCTCGCAGCTTACCCCCTTGCAAGAATGAAGTTTCGAGGCAAAACAATCATTTTCTACGCAATTCTCGCAACAATAATGGTGCCGTTTCAGGTAATTATGATACCTGTTTATCTCCTTGTTCTGAAACTCAACCTCGTTGACTCAACGTCAACTTTCGGAGGGTATGCGGGACTTATTCTTCCTTTTGCCGTTAATGCCTTCGGGATATTTCTCATGCGGCAGGCATTTCTCTCTATCCCAAAAGAGCTTGAAGAATCAGCCCTGATTGACGGATGCAACGTTTTTCAAATATGGTGGAAAATAATCATTCCTCTCTGCACTCCTGCACTTGCTACGCTTGCAGTGTTCACATTTGTCGGAAGCTGGGGAGAGTTTTTATGGCCGAGTATCGTGCTGACAAAACAATCCATGTACACTCTTCCCGTAGGAATAAACAACCTGCAGAGCATGTTCAGTGCAAACTGGAGATATATCGCAGCAGGAGCAATAATCTCTATCATCCCCATTCTCGCCTTTTTCCTCTCACTTCAAAAATATTTCATCAAAGGACAGGCTCAGGGAGCTCTGAAAGACTGATTATTTATCCTCGTTTCCGTTTTCACGTCTTATATTCTCAAGCTGTTTTTGGATATATTCTCTTGCATGCGAGGGGATAATGTTGCTGCACTGCGACCATAGATAAACACTATATGGGGAACGGGTTTCATCTTTTATAACACCGCAGAAACACTTTCCTTCATTTGAATTGTAGCGCCCGTCCTTTTTTTCTTCAAAATATCCGCAGTTCTGGCAAATTTTCAGAGCAAAGCCTCTTGATAAAAGTTTATCTGACAACTCTTCTATGGCCCCTGATGTTTTTATATGATTGAGTGAAGTCATACGTTTTTTGTTGAACCACAACACAGCACGAACCAATCCGTCTTCTTCTATAATCTGCAGCTTGCATCTGCTTCCGTTAGTCAAATAAACATCATAGGCATCCTCAGGCTCTTTATTTCTGTTCATAAAACCTGATATCCGAGAAACTATTTTAACAGGCATTTTCTTTATCATCTCAAAGTTTATATCACGCAGTGCGGGTACTTTATCAAAAAGCGGTTTAAATTGAACTTTCGCACCAAGAGGTAATATCAACTCGCCAAAAAGCTGCAGAGGATAAAGCAAAATCTCCTTGAATTTCACTCTGGCAACCAGAATAAGATAAACAGCAGTCAGAACAAATGCTATAGTCAGGAAATAAGGTATCTTATAACTCATCGCAAAATCAGGAATTCCTGAGCAATAAACTAAAATCCCTAAAAGAACTATCAGCATCAAATCATTTGGATAAACAAGAGAAAAGGCATACTCCTTAAACTTCACACTGCTTGCCGAGCGGCATATATACTTCATCCCTTGAACAAACGACTTGCAGTTGTATTTCACAATATTATAATACTTCTTGAACAAACCTGAGAGCGTGGTCTTGTTTTTGTCATAGACTTTTACTTCATCATAGAAAATCGTAGATATATCTGACTTTGCAAGCAGCATTGAATAAAGATACTCAAAAGACTGATTTTCAACAGTGATAAATCTTATTTTCTCAAGTGTTTCCTGCCTTATTGCCATAACTGAAGTATCGATAGTAAGCTGCAGCTCTGCCATCGAACGTCCTTTCATCACAATCTCCGAATGAATTTTATCAAGCAGCTTTCTCATTGCAAGCGTTAAACGATTTCCCTCTTCCTTCGGCACACGATGCCCTATTACAACGGAATAATCTTTCAACACTGCATTTACCTTATCCAGAAGATTTATATCTACCTTGTTTTCTGCATTCAAAAAAACAAATCCGTTTGTATAGTCTGTTGCAAGAACTCTATCAACATACCACTCAATAGCAGCATTCTGTCCGATAGGTTCACAGTCTTCGGAGTTTATCCTCCACAGACGGGCGCCGCCTATTATCTCAAGCAGCTTGGCAGAACCATCAGTGCAATTATCAAGAATTATGTTTATTTTATACTTATCCTGCGGATAATCTTGCCTCTTCAACTGCTCAAGCAGCTCAACAACATCATTGCCGTTGTTATGAGAATATACGGTCACATTCAAATTCTGATAATAATTAACTGATGGATATTTATACTTTATCTTCCAGAGATTATATTTTGATGCACAATAAACTATGTATATACAATAAAGCAGATAATACGCAAGAAATAACGCTAAAACCACTGCTATTATGTTAACTAAAAACAAAATGACTCTCCCGCTTTTGATGGTGCAAACAACAATAATATTTTCACCCTTCTATTTTATGACAAACAAAGATAAAAAGACAAAAACGCAGGAATTCTCGGTAAAATTAATTAATAAATCAACGTAAAACTCTGCTCAAATATCTCTTCAACTATGTTCAAATGAACTTTTCTGTTATAAAATTAAATTTATGATTAAACTAATCGGAGAGTGTACAATCAATCTGTTTGAATCTCTAAAGTTTATATTTTCAAAAAACTTTAGATTCAAAGAGTGCATAAACCAAATCGCAAACATAGGCGCCGACTCACTGGCAATAGCAGGCACCATTGTTTTTATCACAGGTGCGGTAATCTCTCTCCAGCTCTCAAAGCAATTTGCCATGAGCGGAACAGAAGGTTACATCGGAGGGGTTGTCACTTTTGCAATAATCAGAGAACTGGGTCCAGGTTTTGCAGCTCTTGCAATAAGCGCCCGCTCAGGCACCGCAATGGCTGCTGAAGTCGCAAACATGAAAATAACACAGCAAATAGACGCCATGAAAACCCTCGGAGTTTCTCCCATCGGCTATCTCTTTGCACCAAGGCTGGCAGCAGCAACAATTGCAATTCCTCTGGTATCAATTATCGCCCAGCTAATAGGGATTATCGGCGGTATAATTGTTGCCTATGCTACTGTAGAACTGCATCCTAATATGTTCCTTTATTCCATCTGGACTTTTATGGATGCGAAAGACCTGTTCATAGGTATAATCAAAGCCGCTGCATTCGGTCTGTTAATCTCTCTTGTATGCTGTACTCAGGGTTATCTCACCAAAGGCGGAGCAAAAGAAGTCGGGATAGCAACCACAAAAGCCGCTATGTATTCGACAATTGTCTTATTCATCTGCGACTTGATACTGAGCTGGATTTTCTTCACTTAATAACGGGTGTTTTATGGATAACAAAGTAATAATAGCCGCAGTCAAAAAAAATTCCATTGCCGACGATTTGGGACTCAAGGCAGGTGATGAAATTTTGTCGTTCAACAAAACAAAACTGCGTGATATCCTCGACTACCAACTCCTTGACTGCTCAGAAGAAATAGAACTCTACATCAAACACCAAAACGGAGAAGAAGAAATCTTTGAAATAGAAAAAGACTACGATGAACCACTCGGAATAGAATTCTCTGAGGTAATCTTTGACCGCATAAAACCCTGCACCAATCACTGCAAATTCTGCTTCATCGACCAGCAGCCAAAAGGTATGAGGCAAAGTCTTTATGTCAAAGATGACGACTACAGGCTCTCCTATTTCCATGGAACTTATGTCACTCTCTCGAATTTAACACAGAGTGACAGAACTAGAATTGAACAGCTCAGACTCGGTCCGCTTTATGTTTCAGTTCACACAACAAATCCGGAACTTAGAGCCTCAATGATGGGTAACCCGAAAGCAGCAAACATCATGAAAGAACTCGGATGGCTCAAGAAAATCGGCATCCCATGCCATATCCAGATAGTCCTCTGCCCGGGATTTAATGACAGGGAAGAACTCTCAAGAACGCTAAGAGATTTATCAGAACTCAAAGATAATATTTTATCTGTAGCAATCGTCCCGCTTGGCATTACAAAATTCAGGAAAGACACTGACCTCACAAAAGTTACTCCTGATAAAGCAAAAGAAGTCCTCGAGCAGGTTTTTGAATTCAATGCCAATATGAAACAAAACTTCGTCCTTCCTTCTGATGAGTTTTTCATGTTAGCAGGAAAAGACTTCCCGAAGAAAGAATTTTATCACGGCTACAACCAGCTTGAAGATGGGGTTGGCACGGTCAGAATGCTCAGAGACAGCTTCCATAAACTAAAGAAAAAACTCCCCCGCTCTATATCAAAAAAAACAAACTTCACCCTCGCAACAGGACTGCTGGCGTCTTATGCAATGAAAGACATTGTTGATGAACTCAACAAAATCAACAACCTCTCAATAGAACTCGATGTTCTAAAAAGTTATTTCTGGGGAGATGACATCACAGTCGCAGGGCTCATAACGGGCGAAGACATCATTAAAAATCTCGAACAAAAAAAAGACTCAATCGAGAACATCATCATCCCCTCAGTTATGCTGCGAGATGGAGAAGATACATTCCTCGATGATTTGAAAATCGAAGATGTAGAAAAAAATCTCAACACAAAATTGCACATAATCAAAAACCCTTATTCTTTTGAAGAAATGGTCAACCTTGTAAGAAAACTCTAGGAGAGAAAACCCATGCTGCTGAACGAAAACCTGATAAAACTCATCCCTGACAAAAAACTGAGAAACAAACTCCGCAGCTCTTTTCAGTACAAAATTTTCAACGCAAAGAAATCAAAAGAAAAAATTATTATGACCATTCTTGCAAAAAATGAAATAGATGTCATTGAAGAAAACATCAAATTTCACCTGAAGCAGGGAATAGACTTTATCATCGCAACAGATAACAATTCAACTGACGGCACAAAAGAGGTTTTCAAAAAATATCAGGAAAAAGGAGTCCTCCATCTTATCGAAGAACCAGACGATGATTTTGACCAGGCAAAGTTCGTTGACAGAATGATAAAAATCGCCAAAGAACAATACAACGCCGATTGGGTTATAAATGCCGACGCAGATGAATTCTGGTACTCTTCTCACAACGACTTCAAAAAAGACATCGAAAAACTGAAAAACTACAACATCGCAATAATCCCCATGTTCAACATCTTCCCCGAAGCAAAATCTCTCGAAGACGACGAAAAATTCTACCACAACACAAGGGGAATTCTCTCAGAGTGCAACACAAGCTCATTCAAATACACAAGCAAATGTATGTGCAAAACGAAAGACTACAAATCAATCGCTCAAGGCAACCACAACGCAAAAATGCATAACAAACGTGCTATTGTCTATGATGACATCACTATTTTCCATTACGGGATAAGAACCTACAAACAATTTGAAAACAAAGTTCTAAAAGGACATATTGCCCTGCAAAATCAGGAAAAAGAAGTAGGAGTTCACTGGAGAGAATACTACAAAGCCTACGAAGAAGGCAGATTGTTCGAAGTCTACGAAAACTTTCTCAAAATAAACTACTCAGGAAACTCTTTCAGCGACTCACGGCTCAAAGACTTTATCGAAAACGGGTATGAGAGCATTTCAACTATTCTTGCCTCAAAATAGTATGCCTCTCTTCATTTTGTTTTTTATTTGTATACTTCTCATCAAATGACTTTGCAAAATCTCTGTTCAACAATCCGGCAGCTAAAGATACACTGTTGAAAACAGATGTTCCCCCCGTTGCAACAGCGTTCATTGCAACAAATTTAAATAATTTAAGAGATACTTTATCTTCAAGCTTAAGCGCCCCAAGTTTGCCAAGAGGTCCGATACCTCCGATAACCAAACCAAAAGCGGTATCTTTCAGAGCTTTTTTAAATGTATAATCTCCTTCAACTTTATTTGTCGATGCCTCAAAAGCGCCAAGCCCTACACGGGATAAAACTCCCGTCAATAAAGATAAAATAACCGTTCCTTTTTTCTTCAAAGGAAGCGCAGCTGCTCCCATCACAAGCATACTTGACAGAAAGTTCATAGTTCCCTGAGATACAGATGATTGCTGCTTTATGTATTGCTTAAGAATATTCTCTGCCTCTTCCTGCGTAACCTGACCCGCTTGCGCTTTATTGAGAACATTTTTTACATTCTTGGAACCGCTTTTCATTCCCAAAGCATTCTTCAAATCATCCCATCTTCTTGCAAACCACCCCTGTTTTTTTTGCACCTTCTCAAACGTATCAAGGAGAACCCCTCTTTTTATATAAAAATCAGACGGGGCAGACACGCCAAAATCTTCGAATGTTTTACAAAAATTCGAAGACTCTGGTATTTTGAAACTTGTTAGTTGAGAAGTTACTTCCATTGTTTTTATCACATAACTACCTATTATAATAAAAACAACTCTTATTTTTTATTGCCAAAGAAAAATTACACCTTTTTCATCGCACCGGCAATCGACTTTTTGTAGTCAGGACGCAAGATACCGACCTCCGTAATAATCCCCGCAATATATTCATTGGGGGTGACATCAAACGCAGGATTGATTATGTTCACATCAGGATGGCAAATCGTTTTGCCGTTGATGTGAGTAACCTCCTCCCGTCCTCTTTCTTCTATCGGAATTTCATCACCGCTTTTGATTGATATATCAATTGTTGATAAAGGAGCTGCGATATAAAACGGTATGTTATGAGCTTTAGCAGCCAGTGCAACCGTATAAGTTCCTATTTTATTTGCGGTATCACCGTTTGCTGCAATCCTGTCAGCTCCCACAACAACAACATCAATCATATGATTTTTCATGAAATACCCGCACATCCCATCAGTAATAAGAGTCGTAGGAATTCCGTCTTCTATAAGCTCAAAAGTTGTAAGTCTTGCTCCCTGCTGGCGGGGTCTTGTTTCGTCGGCAAACACACGGATTGTGTTGTCTTTTGCATAAGCAGAACGCACAACGCCGAGAGCTGTCCCATAACCTACTGTTGCAAGAGCTCCTGCGTTGCAGTGTGTAAGGATAGTTGCCCCCTCAGGAATAATCTCTGCACCGAAGTCGCCTATTTTCCTGTTAATTTCGATATCCTGATTTTCGAGCATAACTCCGTTTGATTTCAAAGCTTCAACTATGCCTTCAACATCATCACCGCCATAACTTTCAGCTGCTTCAATCTGCTTATCAACAGCCCACATGAGGTTCACTGCTGTCGGTCTTGTTGATTTCAAAAATTCTGCACGTTCTTTCAACTTGAGCAAGAAAGTTTTTTTATCCTTTTCTTTTTTTGATAGCTCAATAGCCGCAAGAGTCACTCCATGAGCCCCCGCAATACCGATAGCAGGTGCGCCTCTGACTATCATAACTTTTATTGCCTCAGCGACTTCCTCGCATTTCGTAAGCTCAATCGTTTCAAAAGAATAAGGAATTTTTGTCTGGTCTATCATCTTCACTGACTCACCGAGCCATTCAATTGTTTTTATTTTTGATTCAAAAGGCATTTTCTTTCTCCGTAAACAATTCTTTCAAACTTCCATAATATCCGTTGTTTAATAACTCAAAAAATTTATCACAACTATGAGGAGCAATACAACTGATTTTTTCACAATCAAGATATAATCCTTCGACAAACCTCGCAAAAAGCTCGGTAGGACGATGATAATACTTTGTAAATTTGTTTATCTTGACAGAGATAGCTTTCTGCCTGCGCTGAAGGGATTTTATTTTTATATAGTCCCTTATCACAACAGGCAGGTCAGGGAAATCTTCGTCTATGTTTTTTATGTCATAATAGCTCTTTCTTCTCAAAACCGGAGATACAAGAATAATTCTGTCATGTTTGAGAAGATAAGCAGCATCAGTTTTGTTCTTTTTGAAAAAATTTCTTGCATACGCAAAATCTTTCGAACGCTGAAACTCTGGGTTTTCTTCTTTTATAGCAATTTCAAGTTGTTTTATTTGCTTTTTTATTTTTTCTTTTTTCTCTATCAATTCTTCAAAAAGAGAATTTTTATCAACAAAATTCGTTACATCAACAAGCTCTTCATAAATCTCTGCGACTTCACAACAATCAAACAGTTTCTCAAGACTTCCTCCCTGAGAATTTCTCCTGTGGATATCAGGTTCTATATCAGAGTGTATCTTGTGTGCAAATTCATGAATAAGAGTCTGCACTCTTTTTTCTTTCGGAGTCTTCACCGATATATCAATTCTGTTATTAAAATAACACCCCTGATGGGAGCGGGCTTTTGTATTTGTTTTGACAACAATCCCCAAAGACTTCAAAAAAGATATCAGCGTTTTTTCATCAAATTCTTTTATTTTTTGCATTGTTCATCAACCCACTGCAAAAATGGTTTATGACCGTCTTCAACCGGAACCGACACAACAGCAGGCAAGTCATAAGAATGATATCTGAGGATTTCTTCTTTAACTTCTTCAAATAATTCGCTGCGGGTTTTTGCAAATACCATCAACTCGCCGTCGCAGCAAACTTCACCCTTCCATTCATAAACCGATATAACTGACGGAACTATGTTTACGCAGGCTGCTAAATGTTTTGTTACAAGATTTTTTGCAATTAATTTTGCTTCATCAATGTCTGAAACCATTGTTATTACATAGTTGTAAGTCATATAAACCTCTTATTTTTCCAAAGAAAAAATATACAGTAAATAAATTGTTCCACCCGCTATTATTTTAATTGTATAATATACTAAAAACAGTAGTCAGGTAAATAGATGCTAAAAAAGTCGGTCCTAACCTTAATCGCATTATTCTGTATAACAAATTATTCCTTAGCTATCACAGACAACCCGGAGGAGAAACCCTTTTCAAAGGCTGAAGATATAGCTAAGGAGCATCTTGACCAGGAAACAGACCGTAAATATGACGAAGCTGTTTTGATAAAAGAAATTCAAGTCGAAGGCAACCATCTGGTCAGCGAAGATGAAATCAAAGACGCAGTGTTGATAAAACCTGGAGAAGAACTCGACAGACAAAAAATCAGAGCAAGTTTGAAAAGTGTCTACAAAATGGGTTACTTCTCGGATAAGATGAAAGCCGTTCTCAAACCGACCGGAGAAGGAGTTATTCTCAAAATTGTTCTTCAGGAAAACGCACCTATTACCGGCTTCAATATCGAAGGTAATGACTCTGTTGATACAACGGAAATTCTTGAAAGACTCAACGGCAACATAGGTATGCCGCAGAACATCAACAATCTCAACATAGCAATTGCTCAAATAGAAAGGCTCTATGAATCAAAAGGCTATATCCTCGCAAGAGTCACCCAAATCTCGGATGACCCCGACGGTATCATCAATATAGACATCAATGAAGGAACAATCGAAGACATCAAAATATCTGGCAACAAAAAAACAAAAGACTTTGTTATAAGAAGAAATATCCTGATAAAACCGGGCTCTGTTTATAACGAAAATGCTCTTAAAGCTGACTTGCAAAGAATCTATGGTACACAGGCATTCGAAGATGTGCGAAGAGTGATAGAACCAAGCGATAAAGACCCGAATAAATATATCCTGACTATTGAAGTAGATGAAAAACGCTCGGGTTCAATCACTATCGGGGGTGGTCTTGATACTTCAACAGGTCTGTTCGGTTCAGGAGGTTACACTGAACATAACTTCAGAGGACTCGGGCAGGAAATCGGCATCAACTTCACGGGCGGCAGCGGCTTGATGTTCCAGGATGCAGACATCATCAAAAGAGCAAGCTATCAAATTGAAGCGAGATTTCTGGAACCGAGATTCAGACAGACAACAAACGCCCTTCAGGCAAGAGTCTATGGAAGAGATTTTGCAAGCTGGCAGGTGCCTCTTGCTATTGAAAAATACTTGGGCGGTGAAGTCGAAATTACCCACCCGTTTGCAAAAGTTCCGCATCTTGCAGGAGGTATATCTCTCGGTGTTGAAGGTGTAAGTATCGAAGAAGGTGATGACTTCACCATGCGCCAGAGATTCCAGCAGGCAGGCGTTGATTTCTCAAAAAGAGAAGAGATGCTCACAAGCGGAACATTCCTAACACTCGGACCACGTCTTGTTTATGACACACGTGACAGCTTCATAAACCCGAGATCAGGTATGTACGCATCTTTAGGGCTTAAAGAATATCTTTCATTCAACACAACAGACAGTTTTGGGCGTGTTGACGCTGTTATCAAACAATATTATCCTGTCGGTAAAAAATCCTCCTTCTCTCTTATGGCAAAGGCAGGAGGCAATCTCCATGGTGATATGCCTTTGTTTGCGGGATATTCACTCGGCGGTATGAGATCAATGAGAGGTTACAGACAGGGTGAAGCAGGTCGAGGACTCGGGCTTGTGATGGGTACAGCGGAGTTCAGAACGCCGATACCTTTTATGGATAAAATTACAAAGAACAAATTCTTCAATGACATAAGAATTGCAGCATTTGCCGATGCCGGCAGGATATTCCAGGAATCACCAATAAACGACGTTTATGACTATCCAGGTTATGGTATATCAGTCGGAGCAGGGTTAAGAATCAATATTCCGGGATTAGGTCCCGTCAAACTGGACTGGGGTTATCCGCTTACAAGCGTCGGAGCCGGAAGAGATCAAAAAATTCGATTCCTGTTTGATATCGGAGAAATGTACTAATCAAATAAAAAATAAAAATAATAAAACGGACTTAGGAAAGGAGAAATTATGAAAATAAACAAAAAAGTATTATGTACAATGATTATGACAGGGGCTGTTATGATGTGCACAAATATGGCCAATGCAGCAGGCATCGGTTATATAGAATTGAGCAAAGTTCTCAAAAATTATACCTATGCACAACAAATAAGCACCGAAGTTAAAAATAAAGATATCGAAATTCAAAAATTCATGACAGAAGCTAATCAAAAAATCAATAATGCAAAATCTCCTGTCGAAAAGAAAAATCTCGAACAAAAATATTCTGCCGAATTCAAAGCAAAATTGACAGCATTCCAGGACTATCAGGTGGATAAACAAAAAGAAGTTGAAAACAATATTATCAACGCAGTAAAACTCGTTGCAAAAGAACAAAAACTCGATGCCGTATTTACAAGCGGAGTACTTCTCTACGGCGGTGTTGATATAAGCGGTAATGTTGTTTTGAAACTCAATAGTCTGAAAAAATAATGAACAGAATATTCAAAAAATATGAAGAACAAAAACAGTATCTTAAAACACACAAAGATGCTGTTTTTGCATTCCCGACAGACACGGTATGGGGTTTGGGCTGCCTCGTCGAAAGCAAGCAAGGAGTTGAAAGAATTTATTCAATAAAACACCGTGACAGACGAAAACCCCTGATACTCTTATCAAGCAGGATTGAATATCTGGAGCCTTATGTCGAAAAAATGCCCGAGCTTGCTGTTGAATGGAGCAAAAAATACTGGCCCGGCGCATTGACTCTTGTTGTCAAAAAGTCAAAAAGAACACCTGATTATATGACATCAGGATTTGAAACAGTCGGAATAAGAATACCTGATAATAAAGACCTGCTCAATTTTCTTGAACAATGCGTCGAAACTCATACAATAGCAACAACAAGCGCAAATATCTCAGGAGATAACTCCTCTATAACAAAAGAAGAAGTTATCAGCTCAATTGGAGATAAAATTGACTTTATTACAGATGGAGAAGACCCTGATAAAAAATTTGAATCAACCGTAGTTGCGGTTTATGCGGATAATACTTATAAGATTTTAAGACAAGGATACCTTGAACTATAAAAGGAGAGAAAGAAAAAATGCCAAAATCAAAAATAGCACTCGGATGTGACCATGGCGGTTATGAATTGAAAACTTACATCGAAAAATATCTTGCCAAAAACGGATTTGACTACAAAGACTTTGGAACATTTGATAGAAATTCAGTAGATTATCCGCCGATAGCAAAGGAAGTTGCAAAGAGTGTTGCAAACGGAAATTATTCAAAAGGCATTTTGCTGTGCGGAACAGGCCTTGGGATGTGTATCACTGCAAACAAAATTCAGGGGATAAGAGCCGTCACCTGCCATGACACCTATTCTGCAAGAATGAGCCGTTCGCATAATGACGCAAACATACTCACAATGGGCGGTCGTGTTGTCGGAATAGATTTGGCTCTTGACATCGTTGATACTTGGTTAAGAACAGAATTCGAAGGCGGACGCCACAAAAGACGTGTCGATATGATTGAAAAGCCCTAAAAAAAAGACCTGTTCTTTTGAACAGGTCTTTTTTTAATTATCAGAAAGCTAGATAAGAACAGGTGTCTTTTGCTCAAGTTCAATATTGGCAAAATCTCCCATAAACATCGAAACAGATGGATACTGATCTTTTACAACAACCGAAGGGTGCTTCTCTTCTATTTGATATCTGTAATAAGAACCGGTTTCCGCTTTTGCAATAATATAAACTCTCTGCAGATTAGCAGCTTCGTTAATTGCGTAAGATAAAAATTCTTCAACCTGAGTTTTCGAATGATACGGTGGATTAATCATCACCCAGACTTTTGAATTTATCATAGAGTTTAAAGCGTTATACCACATCTTGGGAGATGAGGTGGCAAGAGAAGAGTTTATATCATAGATATCAGGATAAATCATTCCTGCGCATTTTTTGCAGCAGCCGACAACAGCATCAAAATGAGAACCTGTCTTCAAAGATTTACTACCGCAGGATGGACAGATATAAGAGTTTATCAGACCTCCAAGAGGAGTATATTTGATACAATTTTCAGATTTATCAGACTCTCTAAACCCAGGAATACCAAAGTTAATGCCTGATTTCAACATAGTTTGCACGACAGATGAGCTGTATCCTGAAGAAATGATTGCCCCCTTGATTTTTACATCTTTAATCCCCTGCAAAAATTCTATCATCTGAGAATTCGGCTTGTTCAAAGAGCTTACCAGATAGGATAAGTTCTCAAACCAGCTTTTTTGAGGAAAATAATCATTGTTCTTCTCAATCATCAAATTCAATCCGTTTCGATAAGAAGAAATTAATGACATATCATTTTCTTCAATATCTTCGTTATAAAAAACGGCAATGCTCTCCCTGGAAGATTTTTCTACGGAATTGATACTCTTCTGTTCCGCTACCTCTTCTTTAAGAGGAAAAGATGTTGATATGATAATTTCCTCTTTCTTTTCAGGTTCAGAAAGCGAGAGTTGTTGTTGAGCTTCTTGCTGAGGTTCTTTTTTCTCTGCAGAGGCCGAAGGCTGTTGATAAGGAGATGAAAAAGCTCTGTTTTCAAGAGGAAGCTTCGGTGTCTGCTCTTGCGGGAGAGTTATCACATCATTGCCCAAAATTTTTGAAATTGTAGAGCAAAAAGATCTCCATAATTCATCCGGCAATTTTGCTTCCTCTGCTTGCAAAAGAAGTTCTCTCCATTGTTCATAGTGTTCCCATCTATGGTTAATATCAAATTTTTCTCGTATTTTGACAAGTCCTTCTGATAAGAGCGACCAGTCACGTTTTTTTATCGCCACTTCGATACGCTTAAGCGTCATGGTTTCTGTTTCTGGATATGGTGCCATTAATATTATTCTCCTATTTAAAAAATTATCTTTGAGAACCGGTATATGCGCCTCTCAGCATCTGTCTCAGTTCGTTTTGATATTCCGAAGCCTGAACGGCGGCAATATCAGTGATAACATTTGCTCTTGCAAGCTTGCATAAAGAAGAGTTCAAAGATAACATATCATTTTGCGAGCCTGTATTCAGCTGTTCGTAGATATCATCTATCTGGTCTTTTATCATATAGTTTTTAACAGCAGGTGTAACTGTCAACACTTCAACTGCAGCAACACGTCCGTTCCCGTCAGCTTTCGGTATAAGTTTTTGTGAAATAACACCGCGCATAATGTTTGCAAGCTGGGTTGTGATGTAGTTTCTTTGATGAGGTTCAAAGAGGTTTATAATTCTGTTTATAGTTTGAATAGAATCATTTGTGTGCAGAGTGGAGAAAACAAGGTGTCCCGTTTCTGCCGCTTTGATTGCACTTGCTACGGTTTCTTTATCTCTCATCTCACCGACAAGTATAATATCAGGGTTTTGACGGAGAGCATATTTTACACCGTCAGGGAATGAGTCTGTATCGAGGTCTATCTGTCTTTGAGTGAAGAAAGATTTTTTACTCTGAAAGACAAATTCTATCGGGTCTTCGATGGTAATTATGTGCTTCTGTTGGTTCTGGTTAATATACTCAAGCAAAGAAGCAAGCGTAGTTGATTTACCGCTGCCTGTTGCACCGGTTACGAGAACAAGCCCGTTGTTGAATGTTACAAACTTACGTATCAATGCAGGGAGTTTAAGTTTTTCAAGAGTAGGAATATGGTAAGGAATATATCTTATACTCAAGGCAATTCTGTTGCTTTCATATAACATGTTTACACGAAATCTTGCAACACCGTCTATACTGTAAGGAAAGTCGAAGTCATAAACTTCTTTGATACGGTATTTCAATTTCTCAGGTATCATCGCTTCGGTAATCATCTTGATATCATTCTCTGAGAGTGCAGGTTCATCAAGAACTTTTTCAATAGCACCGTTTCTTCTGACTATCGGAGGCAAGCCCGCTCTAAAGTGAATATCCGTTATGTTTTCCTGTATTGCATGTGATAAAAATCTTTTGACATCAAAAAGCATAATTTTATATCTCCAAATTTATTAAATCATATAACCTAATTCTTGTTTTATTCTGTCCATACAGACTTTTTTGCTGTAGTGCCATTCACGTGCGGTAATTCTAACAACTTTCCATGAACATCTTTCCAATAACAGCTGTTTCCAGATTGGTTTGAGAGGTTTTTCACAGCCGTCGTCAACTCCGTCGCATTCTACAATCACTTTTTCATAGCTGTTTTTGTCTTCAACAAGCAAGCTAACCTGCACTCCCGCTATTTCGACATTTGTTTTAACCTTAAATCCTTCTTTCTCGCACTCTTCGGCTATTTTTTTCTGGAGCTTGTTTGAGAAAGTATTTTTCACAACATCGAGTTTTTCTTCTTCTTTCTTCTGCTGATATTGCTGGACATATTCAAGATAGCTTCGCAGAAGCCCAGGAGCAAGCGATTCTACGGGACGGGAAATATAAGATATTACTTTCTTTTTCGCTCTTGTTATTGCAACATTGAATAAATTCGGCTTTTGCAGGAATGTTATACTCTGGAAGTGGCTGTTTTCTGCAACGGTGAAAGAAAGAATCATCACATCCTTCTCATCTCCCTGAAAAGTATGAGCCGTACCGACTTCTATCTGATGTTTTCTGATTAAATCCTCGCTCATTACCTGCCATAGAGCTTTTTTGATTAAATCAACCTGCGCCCTGAACGGAGAGATTACTCCTATAGATACCGGTTTATCGGGATTTTTCTCATTATCTTCGATGATTATTTCCTGAATTTTTTTCAAAACCTGTTCGGCTTCAGCCATATTTCTTGTGCTGTCGAGGTCAACTTTTGCTCCCTCAACAACATGAACTTCAAGACACCCATCCAAAGACTCTTCTTTCTTCATCAGCCTGATGCGACCGCCGTAAAACTCACGGTTGCTGAAATCGATTATCGGAGATAAACATCTGAAATGTTCATCCAACAAAACAGGATTTGCAGAATAATAGTTCGCCAAATCAAAAATGGAGTTTGTTCTGAATCTCCACATCAGCTGGTATCTATCAGGGATGTTATATTGAGAAAGGAAAGATTGTTCTTTGTTTTTCTCAAGGAAAGAAAGATGTGCAAGCTGTTTGTCATCACCGACGATTATTGCTTTCTTTGCCCTGAACAAAACAGGAAAACAACTTGCAATATCACACTGTGACGCCTCATCGATAATCGCAACATCAAATAACCCCGGTTTCAAAGGAAGCGACTCTGAAATTGCATATGTCGTCACAGCCCAGCATGGGAATGTATCAAGAAGCGGCTGAAAATCTTCATCTTCAAGAAGTCTGCTCTGGAGATTTTTCTTACGTTCAATCAAAGCCTTTGAGTGTATCATAAGCCGCTGGCGTTTGTGCTGGTCACGCAGCACACTTTTGAGAGATTCTCTTCTTTGATTCTTCAAAATATCGACAGCAAGTTTCTTTTGCTTGCGCTTTAGCAGTCTTATGTTATCTATGAGCTGATGGAGATTGCCTATTTTGTTTATATCGCACTCCGTATGTCTTAAATCATTATTCAGTTTCTGGAGTTCGAGTTCTTTTTTTATTCCGCCGATATTATCAAAATCAGGTTTGAATTTTTTCAACTCGGTTGTTTTATTAAAGCGAATTATGTCTATTTTTTTGAGGATTGAGTTTATAATCCCCGTTTTTTCCATCCTCTGCTCAATTTTGTTGAGAAGAGATGACACCTGTTTTATTTCTTCATTGTTCAATTTTTTCGAAATAATTTTTTCTTCTATCTTCTTAAGCAGCTTGCTCTGCTCATCAAGGATATCAGTCCAGTCTTTTTCAAGTTTTATGATATTTTCACATTTTGCTTCAAGCTCTTTGATTGTTTTGACAAGATTTTTCATATCTTCAAGCGTTACAAGAATGCAATCCTCATAACCGGTGTCTATATCAACTTTGTTTGATAATAAATCCTGCAGCTTGAAATGCAAATTCTTTTGATAATCCATACGCCCTGCTCTCAAAGACATATAAGGCGCTCCGAGAGAGTTGAGCCTATCTGCCACAACATCAACAGCCTTATCCATCCTCGAAGCAACGAGAACCGTTTTTCCGTTTGCAACAAGATGAGATACAACATTTGCAATTGTCTGAGATTTTCCTGTCCCGGGAGGCCCGTAAACAGTTACCCATGGATTTTCTTCAATCATCTTGATTACATTTTCCTGACTGTCGCTTGAGGCAAGAGGAGTTATCGGGAAAAATTCATGACTTTTCGCTTTTGAAATAGGATTTTGAGTGTTCTCTGATTTGGATGAAGAATGTATAAACTCCTGATTTACAACATCAAGTGCTGTTTCTCTGATTACACCGCTCGGTTTTTCTGAAATCAACGTCAGCTCATGCAGAACACCAGCAGTAACAGAAGGACGTTTTGTCAGGATAATTGCTGCTTCTTTAGTAACTTTTATCCCGCATTTTTGTTCGCTATCTTCCTCTGTCTGAGAAATTTCTTTTTGAGAAGACATCCCCAAGGACACGTCAATATCGGGGATTATTGACTTGAGAGTAGTCAGGAATATTTGAATTTTCTCATCGTTCAAAGGTAAGTCGGGAATAACATCAATCAACCCGTCAAAGCGCTCATCAACTTCATCTTCGTCATCACTTTTCTGCAAAAGAGCCGAGAGAGCCCCTGTGTTGAGTGATAAAAAATCTTCCATCAAGGAGCAGTTGATAAACAACCCGTCCCTTTCGAGTTTGCATGGGGCATAAAGTATAGGCGTCAAAAATTCACCCGAACGTTTATTTCTCCCTTTCAAGAACAGATAGCCGTAAATAAGATACTTCTCTTTCTTTGATGTATCGGCGTTTATCATCAACTCCGTAATCAAACTGTCCGCACCATCAAGTTTCAACACGGACTCGTTTGAAGATAACAACAGCTCTTCTCCATCGAGAAAATGCCATTTGTTTTCTTTATCCTGCCTCAGATTTCTGAATGTAGAACTCTTTACCTCTTCTCTTACACAGTCATGCAGATATAAACTCAATTTTTTTATAAAACTGTTATTAAACGCAGAGTTAATAAGCTTGGTTGCTTCCTGTAACATTATTAAAAACTTCCTTGTAAAATTCCGAATTTTGCAATAAGTCTATTTTACAACCTATAAACTCCAAATAGAATACAGCATTACGATGAAAACTCACACAAAGAACTATCCTCTTTTCTTGAGATAATAACCTTTATTCTCCAAATACTTTTTGAATGCCTTGCTATCAGCGACATAACCCTTTGTTGAATTGCACACCGAAATAATCCCCATATCATATAACGCCTTTATTTGAAGATTATTGTAGGCAACAATTGCATTAATAAGGTTTATCTTAGCTTCAACTTCCGATGCCTGCGCCTGCAGCACATCGATATAAATCCCGACTCCTGACTCCAATCGTCCGAAAGCAATACGCAAACTCTCATCAGCAGCCACAACCTGACGTCTTGCAGCTTCAACGGTTTGTTTTGCCGTAGCTATTGAATAATACGTGTTTATCAGGTCTTCTTTTATTTGATTTTTGGTATGGTCGAGTTCAAGCACATTCCTGTCTATCTCTGCCTGTGCCGCCTTCAGCTGAGTATATTCATAAGTGCCAAGTCCTTTCCCGAGCGCCCATCTCGCATCAAGGGCAATCATATGGTTAGGTCTTGATCCGAGTCTGACTGTCCCGACATAAGAATATGCTCCATCAATAGATATGGTCGGAGCGAAAGAGGAGAGTATTGTCTTCTTCTGGTTTTTCAAAGAAGAAATTTTCAACTCAAGAGATTTCAAATCAGAGCGGTTCTCAAACGCAACCTCCTCCATTTTCTCAAGAGTCAACCCTGCATCAAGAATGGTATTTTGAACAATATCATCTTCAACCGGAAATACGGGACAATAAGAATCTGACCCCATAAAACTCGCTAAAGATACCTGAGCAAGACGAAAAGAATTATAAGCTTCAACAAGTTTTTGCTTAGCTGATTCAACCTCAGCTTCCGAGCGGACAACGTCAAATTTGTTCCCGACCCCTATCTCATAAGTATTTTTGTTCAACTCAAGCTGAGCCTGAGTTTGTATCAAATTTCTTTCATAAACTTCTATGCTGAGTTTTTTTGCAAGCAAATCGTTATATTTTTCGACAACAGTGAGAATAGCTTTCTCCTGCGTCATCTTTTTATCCTGAGCAGAAGCCCTGTAGATATCTTTTTGTGCTTTTGCATTAAAAAATCTCTTTCCTCCGTCAAACACCACCCAACCGTATCCAAAGACATTCTGCATTGCTATTTCATGAATTCTCCTCGGTAATACATTACCGACCAAAAACTCACCTCGCAGGTCAGATATATTGTAGTTGTAATAAAAATTAGGCATAAACTCGCTTAGCTTGTTGTAATACAGCCATTTCTGCTGCTCCTGAGTTTTGGAAACAATTTTGATGTCATAATTGTTGCTAAGCGTCATAATTATGCAATCTTTCATATCAACAGGAACAATGCCGTCATCAAAATATCTTGTGATATTATCAGTCACATCAATTTGCATCTTCAAAATCTGAGGAGAAAGCCTTTTGGTATGAGGGTTTGTTTTTGAAAAATCCCGTTCGGAAAAAAACACTGTTTCATCTGCAAAAGCTGTTTTGTTCAACAACACAAACATCAACAAAATCAAAAAAATAACTGTTTTCTTCATGAAAAATATTCCCTGAGGCATAAAATATGAATTTAAATCAGAGTGTATATCCTAATTCATCTTTTTAAGTTAATAACTATAAACTCCTCAAACAATAGCCATGAAGACAATAAAGTTGTATACCATCAGAGCGATACTCTAATGTATTAAAATGATGAACAATATGTTATCATTCGATAAACTAAAACTAATAACGCCCGACTGGAGAAAATCATGAATCTGAACTTCAAACTGTTATTTGCAGGAATTGTCATATCAGTTCTTTTGAGTGTTTTTCTGAGCAGTCTCGGGCATAATGTTTTCTTTGGCGCACTGATTTTACCGTTTTTCTTACGGAGCAAATGACCTATGGATGTAATAGCTTACTCGCACACACACTGGGATAGAGAGTGGTATCACTCCTTTGAAGAGTTCAGACTCAGATTTATAGAAGTTTTTGATGACATCATCGAAAAACTTCAAAGCAATGAATTATCAGTATTTTATCTTGACGCCCAAACAATCCTCATAGATGACTATCTTGAAATATTCCCGTCAAAAAAAGACCTAATCGAAAATTTAATAAAAAACAAAAAACTCTATGTGGGTCCCTGGTATGTTCTGAGCGATGAACTCCTTCCATCAGGAGAAAGCTTGATAAGAAGCCTGCTCATAGGAATAAGACAGGCAAAAACACTCGGGTGCTGCGACTTTGCCGGTTATCTGCCAGATTCTTTCGGACACAACTCCGCCATGCCTGCAATCCTCAACGGTTTTGACATCAAAAACGCAATTTTCTGGAGAGGGGGAGGAGATAGGCAATCAGAGTTCTTATGGAAATCAAAAGACGGCACGGAGGTTCTTGCAACATATTTAATACAGGGTTATTTTCAAGATGCCTTCTCGCTTGATGTGACAGAAGAAAAAAGAGCGGAAATTCTCAAATTAACTCTCGATAAAATCAAGGAATATAACTCAACAAACACAATCCTGCTCCCTGTTGGCGCAGACCACCTCAAAGCCGTTGATAATCTAAAAAACAAAATAGCAGAAGTTAATAAAAGACTTGATGGATACCATATCAAAGAAGGTTCTGTCTTTGACTATCTCTCGGCAATAAAACCAAAACACCTCGAAACTTATACAGGCGAGCTTCGGGACAACAAAAGAAACTACATTCTCCCGGGGGTGTACAGCACAAGGACTTATATCAAACAACAACATGCAGAAGCAACACATACACTCACAAAATTATGCGAACCCCTGCAAACACTCTGTAATATTTTCGATATTTCTCCCTCAAGAAAAGCACAGCTTGACTACGGCTGGAAACTGTTCCTGCAAAACAATCCGCATGATTCTATCTGCGGATGCAGCATAGATGAAGTTCACAGAGAGATGATGATACGATATGAAAAACTCAAAGAGCTAAATTACGGCATCATCGCACGTGTCAAAAAAGACCTCATCAAAAAATTTCCAAAAGCAAACTTGATAATCTGCAACCCCTCAGCTTATCAACACAGAGGAACAGTTGAGTTCATATCAAACAAAAAACTCCCTCCTTCAAAGAAATATTCTCTTCTCACAACCAGCAGGGCGTTTCCTTTCAAAAAACTACATGACCCGAAGGAAATTCCAATAACTGAAGACATGACAGAGCTTTATACTTATACGGGGGTAGTTGAGCTTAAGCCGTTTGAAATAAAATCTATCTCATATGATATGCTCAAAGAAGATTTTGAAGAAGTCAAAACAACAAAAAAATCTCTCGAAAACGAATATCTGAAAGTCGAATTAGCCAACGGCAAAATCATCCTCCAAGACAAAAGAACAAACAAAACTTTTAATATAAACCACTCTATAAAAGACTTCTCTGACTACGGAGATACCTACAATTATGCACCGATAAAAAATGATACAGGGATTGACGCCAAATTCTTATCATCAAGCATAATCAAAAACACTCCGCATCAGGGAATAATAGAATTAACCTATGAAATAGGCATACCTGACTCCCTCACAAAAAAACTAACCCGCTCCAAAAGGCTAATCAAACATCTCATCAAAACGCAGCTTATTCTCAAAACAAACAGCAAGTTTCTTGAATTTCTCACAGAATTTGATAACAAATCAAAAGACCACATGCTGACAGTATCTTTTCATATGAAAGAAAATATAACATCAACAATCTCAGAAAATGCGGAAGGATTGCTCAAAAGAGAGTTCAATCCGAACTTTGATATTCATCGAGAAATAAAAAACATCCCTCCCCGCATGGAGTTAAAGACAAATACAGCACCGATGCAGAGATTTGTCTGCACCCAAAATCTCGGAATAATCACCCGGGGACTTCAGGAATATTCGGTTGAAAAAAACAAATTGAATATTACCCTTCTTCGTTCAACCGCTTTGTTGTCAAATCCGAAAAATCCAGCGAGAAAAGTTCCTGCTGGTCCTCCTCTTGAAGTCAAAGAAGCACAGTGCACAGGCAAAGTTTCTGCGAAATATGCAATATACCCCTACGAAGATGAAAACGAGCTCTTTGAGCAAACAGACAAATTCTTTGGTAATATAATCAGCTTTGATACAGAAGGCGATGACTCTCAAAAAGGATATGAAGACTCACTTTATCTTCTTGAAACAGACAACAAAAACATATACTTCCAGAGTCTGAAACAGTCTGAAGATAGTGAACATGCAATAATCCTGAGATGTCTTAACTTATCCTCAAAAAAACAACAGCTGAAGATAAAATCAGACATAAAAAAATTCGATATGGAAATAACTAATCTCGAAGAAATTACAAAAGAGAAAAACATTCCATCAGTTGAATTCAAACCTTATGAGCTCAAAACCGTCAAACTCATATCAAAAGAATAAACAAAAACCTCTTTATAAAAAGAGGTTTTGTTATTCTTAATTTATTGCTCAGATAAAATATTCAGAATCCCCTGTTTATCCTCTACGCAATATTTTCTTAGAGAGTACACATATCCCCGTTTTTCCAAATTTGACACTGCCAAAGTTAAAATTTTTAATAATCTAACCTAATTCCTCTTTAACTTTGCAATGACCTAAGCCATCACTCCTTTCTCTATCTCCCTTCAGGAGAACTTTATTATATTCCCCATGTTTTACGAATACAATAAATTAAAACAAAAATTTTAGAAAAATTTATAATTGAAAAAAAAGTTAACAACCACTTGAAAAAACAAACAAAACCTGAACGTCAAACCCTTCTTCAAAGAGGTCTTTTTTTCTTAAAACAGGCTTTAGAGCTTCATAAGAATAATCCTCTGACGTAAAAATCCTGAAGCAAACAACCCTGTTTCTATCATCAAAAGCTATATCCATCTCACATTCAGGGGCAAACGGACACCCGTCAAAACCATCAGCAAGTTTGACAAGTCCTCCGAGTTTTTTCACAAGTTCTTTCTGCCTCTCTTCAAGCAGAATAAAGTTCTTGTGATTTTCCTTAGGCATACTGCCTCTGTGGTAGCGGGCAATATTTGCAACTATTTTCTTTTGCTCTGAATTCATCCCCTCAAGGTTCTCACCCATTATTACTTCATAAGAATGCTTGTGATGCTCTTTTGAGGATACTGCATATCCGACATCATGCAAACAAGCGCCGGCTTCAAGATATTCTATCTCTTTATCAGAAAAATCATGCAATATTCCTTTGGTCAGTTCAAAAAATTTCATGGAATATTTTTCAACTCTTTTCGGATGCCCTTTTTTGCATCCGTATTTATCAAGAAAGTTTTTTATCCACTCTCTCATTTTTTATCCTTCGAATAAACAGACAAGAGCTGCTCTATTGTTCTGAGCAATTCTTCCTGATTAAACCTGCTCTTTTTAATAAACTTATTTGCACCCGTCTGAATCAGTGTTCTTTCATCAAAAGCCACATCTGAAGCTGATACGATTATTATCGGGATAGGTTTTTGATAATCTTCACGCAGTTTCTTTGTCAGCTCAAGACCGTTCAAACCTGGCATATCAATATCAGATATCAACAAATCATACTCATTTGTCCCAAGCACTTTGTTGAAAGCTTCCAATCCGTCTTTTGCAATATCAACATCATAACCGGCATTTTTCAGAATATTCTTCTGCAATATTCCCGTTGTAGCAGAGTCTTCCGCTATTAAAATCCTGTATTTTGTATTTTTTTCTTTTTTCGATTCCGGCTGGAATGTTGACTTTAAATAACTGCCATCAAATGCCGAGCGGATAAGCTCTGACCCGTTCAAGATCAAACACAGCTCGCCGGAGCCAAGAGTGGTTATCCCTGATACATTCGGAACCCTCACTAAAGGAGCAGGCAAGCTCTTGTGCAAAATTTCCTGTTCTCCAAGCAGCTTCTCAACAATAAATCCTGCCTCATTCTCCTTATCCTGAACAACAAGAACTATAACATTATTAGATTTATCCTCTTTGTTTGTTTCAATATTCAACACTTCATCAAGGTTAAACACAGGAATGGTATGGTTCTTGTGGATAACATGTTTGTAGTTTTCTTTTGTGAAAATTTCGTTTTTCTTTACCCAAAAAGCTGTCTTGATATAAGATGCAGGCATTGCAAAAAATCTTGAGCCCGTTTCTATCAGGAAAGATTTCAAAGTTGCCATGGTTACAGGCAGCTGAATTTGCACAGTACAGCGTTTATCAAGGACGGAAGTAATATTTACCTTACCGTTGAGCTGGCTTATTTTGGTGTGTACAATATCAAGCCCGACACCTCTGCCTGAAATTTCAGTGACCTCTTTTTCCGTTGTAAATCCGGGCCAGAAAATTATGTTCATAATCTGCTGGGGAGTCATTGCATCAAGTTCATCAGGTGATAATATTTTTTTCTCGAGAACTTTTTCCTTTATTTTCTCGATATCTATCCCCCGTCCGTCATCGGTAATCTCAATCAATATGTTGTTATCGACATGCCTTGCTGTCAGATAAATTTTTCCGACAGGGTCTTTTCCCTTTGCAATACGTTCTTCTCTTGATTCTATACCATGGTCAGCAGCGTTTCTTATGATGTGAATCAGGGGAGATTTTATCTCTTCGATTATTTTTTTATCGGCGCTTGTTTCACTACCTGAAACAATCAGCTCAATTTCCTTGTTTCTTGCTCTTGCAATATCTCTGACCATCCTCGGCAACATATGGAAAATTGTAGCAAGCGGAAGCACACGAATGCTTTTGATGAGATTTTCCAAATCATTTATTACAAGGCTCAGTCTTGTATCATCTTCCTGAATTGTACGATAAAGCGACTGTATTTTGCCCATTATATCAACGATTTTGTCGGTATTTTCTTCTATAAAGTTGTACATGCTTCTGCTGTACAATTTTACATCCATATTTGAAGTGTCTGTTTCGCTGACAATTTTTCGATCAAAATATCTCAAATATCTCTTATTTTTATTCCATGTTTTATACCAGTCTTCAACAGATGTAAGAATTTCTTCAACCTGATTGACATGTTCTTTGGTTTTAATTTTTGCAACAATCAGCTCTCCAGACTGATTTACGAGATGATCAAGCTTTCTTGTATCAACACGCAGCGTTTTGATAGCCCATGTTTCCGATGGTATCAGCATTTCTTCTATTTTTTGCTGAGGAGAAGCATTTTCAACCTTTTGTTCCTGAGCCGGTTGTGGCGGTAAAGATTTTTGAGATGACTTAGGAGTTGTTTTTATGTTCATAACCTCAGGCAGAGAAACGGGCATATCCTGAGCATAAATTTCTATCATTTCATATAAAATTTGAAGACGCTTGCTGTATAACGTTATGGAATCATGGTCAATATCTTCACCTGAAACATAAGAACACACAAGTTCTACAGCAGAATATATATTATCATAGAAATCTTTATCGATAGTATATTTATGGTGTTTTGCACATTCTATTACTTTTTTTATATTCACCAAAACATCTTTTATATGAGCGCTCTCAATTGAATTGGTAGCTTTGTTCAAAACAGGAATAAAATCAGAGCAAAAATCATAAACATCTTTCCCCTTCATTTCTACAATCTTTTCATCAAGCTCTTTGAAAACTTCTCCGATATTTCCTGATGGTTCCTGATTTTCTTCCTCTTTTGAATATTCGTTATTATCAGCTGGATCACCGAAGAAAGTAGGTTCTTCCTTATGGAAAGATTCTGTAATAACAACTCCCTGAGTCAAGAGAGCATCAAACTTTTTCATAACCTCATCAACTTCAGGATTGTGTTTGGTACCTTTGGTTTCCACTGATTTATCTACAATAGACTTTATGCAGTCAGTATTTTCGCACAACAAATCAATTATAGAAGGAGTTATATCAAAGATTTTTGTTTTAATCTGACTCATAACACTCTCAAGCTGATGAGCAAGATTTTGTATGTCATCAAAGCCGAGCATTCTTGCAGAGCCTTTCAGACTGTGGGCTTCTCTGAAAATATTATCAATAAGGAAATTGTCCATAGGATTTTTTTCAAGGTCAACAAGAGATTGATTTATCTTATCAAGATGCTCCTCTGTTTCACTTTTGAATATTTCAGCAATTTCTTTATATTCGTCATCCAAAAAATCCATAGAAATAGATTAATCCTTGTTTAAAATATCAAAAATATCTTTTTATCCGACAATTTTGTTTGTTATGTCTGTTGAACGATTTTTGTATTCAGATAACACTTCAAGCTTTTGAGATAACTCTTTTGATGAGATGCTCAATCCTGAATTTACGGATTTGATGAGTTTTGAAACTTCATCAACGCTGTTTGATTGATCTCTTGTTTCAACAACAATCTCCTGAACGGCATCAACAGTTGTATTAATAATATTCTTGAACTCATCTATGCTGCCTGCTATGTTGTGAGCAATTTCAACACCCATCTCAATTTCTTTTGATCCTTCTTCCGTTGCCATAACGGTTGAATTTGTTGCCTGCTGGATGTCATAAATCAAAGAAATAATCTTTGATGTTGCCTGTTTGCTTTCATCAGCGAGTTTTCTGATTTCACTTGCAACAACGGCAAATCCTTTACCGTGTTCGCCTGCTCTTGCCGCTTCAACGGCAGCATTCAAAGCGAGCATATTCGTCTGTTCTGCGATATCTTCAACTATACCGATGGTTGAACCTATCTGCTGTGTATGTTCGCTCAACTCCAGTATAAGTTCTGCAATAATCTGTATTTTTTGTTTGAGGGTAAGCATTTTCTTAATATTTGTCTGAACGGTTTCATGTTCTTTGTTCGAAACATTCATAAACTGCTTAGACTTATCAGATATAAGTTTTGCGCTATCCTGCGCTTTTGCAACGGTTTTTGAAAGCTTTTCAACAGAAGAAATCGCCTCTGATAGAACTTCGAGATAATTTCTCATCAATTCATTTTGTTTTTGTATCTCTTCTGTTACTTCTTTTGAAAATTCGTCGCTGTTGTTTATTGTATTGTCTACATATTGATTAAGCTCTTTTACCACAGCATTCTTGAATGTTGCGATATAAATAATCATTATCACAAAAGACACAATAAATATTGCAGAAATATTGCTGTCTATTTTGACAAAAAACATTCCGACTATATTAATAACAAGAAAAACCTGCAGCAAAAATATCATAATGGATATCTTTTTTTCCAGAGCTAATTTTTCAAACATGTGAATCCCCTCTTATATAAGATTTAAAATCATTCATTCAAATTGTTTATTTTATATCCCTGACAATGATATAATTAATACTTAAGTGATAAACTTATTTTATACTAAATTTATACTAGAGTAAACCAGTTGAATCTTTATGAATAAAAAAATCCTACTTATCGATGACAGCAGAACACAACTTCAAAGTCTGAAAATGACATTTGTCAAAGCAGGCTATGAGGTTATTACGGCTTCGGACGGTTTAGAAGGAATAGAGATGGTCAACAGATGTATGCCGGATTTAATTATCTCGGATATTGTTATGCCAAACATCAACGGATACCACCTCTGCCGGCTCATAAAAAATGATAAAAACACAAAACACATACCCGTTATACTTCTCACTATCCTCTCAAACAAAATAGACCGTTTCTGGGGGATTAAGGCAGGAGCGGACAAGTACATAAACAAAGATATATCGGCGGACGATTTAATAAAAGAAGTCAATGAAATCCTAAAAGATGTCACACCTACACGTTATCCCTCAAACAGAAATACAATCAACAACATTACTTTTGATGAGGATATATACAAGCTTAAAATAAACGAAATCCTTGACCAGGCGCTAATCAGCTCTACTATTATGAATGAATTCAGGCACCTCTCTGAATACTTCCAAGATGATAATGCCCTCGTAAAAGAAATATTTGAACTCCTCAACTCAATCCTAGAATTTGACTTTGGAGGAATATTCTTCAACTCAACAGACGGAAAAGAACCCAAAATTCTGAACTTCCATCAAAATAACTGCAAAGTTCATGACAACATTTTTATACCTGTTATGGAAGACTTCTTCCAAAAACTTTTCCCTGAAGAAAATGATTATTATTTCAACTACAAAATATCAGGGGTCATAACAGACTACAACAAAGAAATTCTCTCCTATGACGAATTTCAATCAGCATTCGTAATTCCTATTATCTCAGGGAAATCAATCTTGGGAGGAATATGCCTTTATAGCAAAGAGAGAAATAATTACTCCGAACTGAAAACTTTCAATATTATACTCGATGAGCTTAAATTGCTGATGAGGATTAGATGGTTGTACTCGGAAACAAAACTCCTGACAATTATCGACCCGCTGACAAGCCTCTATAACAGAAGATACTTCAACGAAATAATCCACAGAGAATATATGCGCTCTCAAAGAACACAATCAAACTTCAGCGTAGCAATAATCGATATAGACAACTTCAAAAAAGTAAACGATACCTATGGACACCAAATCGGAGATATTGTCCTGATTGAAATTTCAAAAACTATTCTTGGAATGCTCAGAACAACAGACTTCGCTTTCAGATACGGCGGTGAAGAAATTGTCGTCATCCTCACAGACTCATCTGTCGACGGTGCAATCTATCCCCTCGAACGTATAAGAAAACGTATCTCGGAAAAAGTTTATGAAGGAAACAACGGCGAAAACTTTAGCGCAACGGTAAGCATAGGAGTAGCAAGCACAGACCAGGGAGTAATGGGACCTGAAGACTTGGTTAACTATGCTGATACAGCTCTTTATAGAGCAAAATCTCTCGGCAAAAATCAGGTAAAAATATTTGATCCGAAAATAGACAAAAAAATATGACAACAACAGAAAACCAAAACCAAACAAATGTACTGTATCTGATATTCAAAGTGGCAGACAACCACTATGCGACTCTTGCCGAAAATATTCTCGAAATTACAAGACTCCACAAATTGACAGTGTTCGAAAAAATGGATAAAAACCTTGTCGGACTGATGGAGTTTCGGGATAAAATAATTAATGTTCTTAATATAAAAACAATTCTCGGTATAAACACTGAAAATACAACACCTGATAACACACAAATCCTCGTAATAAACATAAACAACAAAACATACGGGCTTGCTATAGACGAAATAATAGATATAACCCAGCTCTCGGAGTCCGATATACACAAACTGCCTTATCAGTCTGACAAACCTTTTATAACAGGACTCTTGAATATAAAAGACCATCAAACGGCAATCCTCAACATCGAAGAGATGATTAACCACTCTAATATAAAAATCATCGAACAGGAGGACTCACCTAAGCAGCCGGAACAGCTGCCTTCCTCTCAACCGGTGCAAATACCCGATATAACACACACTTATGATTTGCAAAACGAAGAAAAAGAATACAGATTCATTTCTTTCAGCCTCGGAGAACATATCTACTGCCTGAGCCTGAAATACGTCAAAGAATTCGCCAAAATGGCAAAATTGAACATAACTCAAATCCCCTATACTCCAGATTTTTTCAAAGGAATAGTCAATATACGGGGAGAATTTATCAACATCATCGACATAAAACCTTTCCTTGGCATAAACTCAAATAATGAAATATCCCAAAAATCAAAAATAATCGTTATAAACTCAACCGACCTAAACATAGGAATAATCGTCGATGAAGTCTTTGATATGATAAACATCTCCTCTCAACAACTGCAAGCAGAAAATTCTCTCAAATTCGAAAAAAATAAATTCATACTCTCTGAACTCGTTATGGAAAATAATAAAGTAATCAGCATAATAAATATCGATAAACTCCTGAAAGACAGCAATCTCTACGTTGGATAAAATATTATTAACTTTTATAAATTTTTTGAATTTAAATACAAATAATTAGTGAAAAAATAACACTTATTTGCTATAATGTATAAACTTGAAGGATTTTAACTCTATTTATTATATATATAAGCGGTAAAAAGGCTAAAGGGGCTGAATAACTTGTCAACAATTGATTTAAGCAATATAAAATTGCGCAGGTTTGACTTTGAACTGAGTTATCTGAGTGAATTTGCTGCAAAAAGCTCTGATATTTTGCCAAGGGACAGAGAAGAAGCAGAATGTCCTATCAGAACAGCGTTCCAGAGAGATCGTGACAGAATTCTCCACTCCAAGTCTTTTAGACGCCTCAAACACAAAACTCAGGTTTTCTTCTCTCCTGAGAACGACCACTACAGAACAAGAATGACCCATACTCTTGAAGTTTCTCAAATTTCAAGAACTATAGCCCGTTCTCTCCTGATGAATGAAGACCTGACTGAAGCAATCGCTCTCGGACATGACCTCGGACATACCCCCTTCGGTCATACCGGAGAATATGTGCTTAACTCCCTGCTGAAAGAAGGTTTCAAACACAACGAGCAAAGTCTGCGTGTTGTGACAAAACTCGAAAACCTCAACCTGACACAAGAAGTCAAAAACGGTATCCTGAACCACACTGGGGAAGAAAAACCGTTTACGGTAGAAGGTCAAATAGTAAAAATATCTGACAGAATAGCGTACCTCAACCATGATATAGACGATGCAATCAGGGCAGGCATAATAAAAATTTCAGACCTCCCTGAAAAAGCTATATCATACTTTGGAGTAACAAGAAGCGAAAGAATCACAAAAATGGTTACAAACATCATCACAAACAGCTTTGGCAAAAACGAAATCTGCCTTGATGAAGAATGTATGTCACATATGAGTGATTTGAGAACCTGGATGTTCGACAACATCTACCTCAACGCTGATGTCAGACCGGAAGAAAGAAAGGCAAAAAAAATGATCAAAGAATTATTTGAGTATTATTGCGAAAATATTGAAAAATTAGTTGATACATCTCACAATGCCGCAAAAGCTATCGAAAGAACAGCTGTTGACTACATCGCAGGAATGACTGACAGATTTGCAATTAATAAATACAAAGAATGCTTTATCCCCGTTCCGATACCAATTCAAAACGAACATGAAAATATCTTGAAATTGGCAGAACTGAACGGATTAAACAGAAAATAATATGATAAAACCAAAAACATATACAGAAGCAATTAGTTTGATAAAAGAACGCCTCGATATCGTAGACGTTGTTTCTGAATATGTAATTCTTAAAAAATCAGGAAGAAACTACATGGGCTGCTGCCCCTTCCACAAAGAAAAAACGCCCTCCTTCTCGGTAAATCCTGAAAGGCAAATTTATAAATGCTTCGGATGCGGAGAAGGCGGTGATGCGCTCTCTTTCCTGATGAAAATAAACAACCAGTCCTTCAACGAAGTTATATCAGAGCTTGCCCAAAAATTTGGAATTCCTCTCCCTGAATTTAAAGGACAGGAAGGCTCATCAGACCTCAAAAAACAAATATTCAACATAAACGAACTCGCAGCAGAATACTTCGAAAAAAACCTCTTCGAAAACCCGACAGCCCAAAAAGCTCTCGACTACCTGCTCGAAAAAAGAAAATACGATAAATCAATCATCAAAAAATATCGCTTCGGCTACTCATCAAATAAATACGATGAACTTTTGAAATACCTCACAAAAGAGCATAACATCTCAACAGACCTGATGGAAAAAGCCGGGCTAATATCTCAAAGCAAAAGCAAAGATAACTTCATCGACCGTTTTAGAGGAAGATTGATGATACCTATCGAAGACGAAAACAGCAATATCGTCGGCTTTGGGGCAAGAACGCTTGAAGAAGGACAAAATCCGAAATATCTCAATTCGCCTGAAACCCTTGTCTACAACAAAAGCCGCATAATCTACGGGCTTAACAAAGCAAAATCTTCAATCAGAGAACAGGACGCAGTCGTTGTTATGGAAGGATACTTTGATGTCATCACAGCCCAGATCAACGGAGTCGAAAACGCTGTTGCAACCTGCGGAACAGCTCTCACAAAAAGTCATATCAAAAATCTTTCAAGATATATGACAAAAAGAAGAATCTACCTCGCTTTTGACGCAGACAGCGCAGGGCAAATGGCAATTGCAAGAGGTGTGGAAACAGTAAAAGAAGCCTTCGAAGGACTCGGAGAAATAAAACAATTCGACGATAACTTCAATACAAACACCGACTTCTCATGCGAAATAAGGGTAATAAATACACCTGAAGGCAAAGACCCTGATGAATTCATCAAAACACACGGCGCAGAAGCCTACAAAAACTTAGTGGAAAAAGCTCCGCTTTTGATAGATTATGAAATTAACAGCATAATAAATAAAGAAGGAGATGCCAAAACTCCCCAGCAAAAAGCCGCTGTCATCAAAAAGCTTATACCGCTTCTGTTTGAAGTAAAAAATGAAATAATAAAAGAAGAGTATATCAAAAAAATCTCAAAACAACTGGATATTGCCCAGAACGCAATAAGCAAAGAACTATCACACTATAAAGGAGGAACATCAAACAACGAAATAAAAATAGAGAGAAAAAACGAAATATCACAAATTGTAAAAAAAATTACAAATAAGTGTATAATTGCGCAAAAAAATTTATTGAGTGTTTATTTTATAAATGAAAATAAAATTGCATTTGATACACTAAACAGCTTCCTGAATGATGTAGAATTTATTGACGAGAATCTAATACTAATCAAAAATATTCTCAAAGAAATATCTAAAGAAGTTACGAATAAACAGGAACTCGAATCAAACGCAATGGACCGTCTGGTCGATAATACTGAGGCAAAAAAAGAACTGATTGATATTATATTCATGGCTCAACAACTGAACAGCCTGAATGCAAGAAACCTCAAGGAGTACATCGAAGATAATATCTCAGTCATCAATGAATACCCCGACACAAACAAAAATAAACAACTTAAAGCAAAATATAAAGAAGCGCAGGATGAAATCTCGTCGTTGCAACTGCAATACGAGCTGCGTGAACAACTGAAGAAGAAATATAGCAGATTGGAGACAAACTAAATGAGCAGAAAAGCCAAAAACAGTGAAGATGCTTTGATAAAAATGTTAGATAAGAACAGCAGCTACAAAAAAGACGATGACTTTGATGATGACCTCATCTCTGATGAAGATGATGAAAACATCAATGCTATCCTCGATAGAACGCCTGCTGTTTCTCTGTCTTCTCCAGAAGATATCTATATCAAAGATGAAGACGGCGATGATTCGGAAGACCTTGATATCTCGTCAGTTCAGGGAATCGGTCTTGATGACCCTGTCAGAATGTATCTCCGTGAAATCGGACGCATTCAGCTCCTGACAGCAGAAGAAGAAATCGAACTCGCAAGAAAAATCATCAAAGGCGGACAGGCAGGACAAATTGCAAAACGCAAACTTGTTCAGGCAAACCTCCGTTTGGTTGTCAGCATCGCAAAAAAATATGTCGGCAGAGGCATGCTCTTCCTCGACCTCATTCAGGAAGGAAACTTGGGACTCATCAGAGCCGCTGAAAAATTCGACCATGAAAGAGGATACAAATTCAGCACCTATGCAACATGGTGGATTAGACAGGCAATCACAAGAGCCATCGCTGATCAGGCTAGAACAATCAGAATTCCTGTTCATATGGTCGAAACAATCAACAAGCTCAAGAAAATTACACGCAAGCTTGCTCAAGACCTTAGCAGAAAACCGACCGAAGAAGAACTTGCAAAAGCTATGGGCATCACAATCAACAAATTGAGAGAAATCATAAAAGTGGCGCAAGAACCGCTTTCTCTTGAAACACCTATCGGCAAAGAAGAAGACTCAAGATTGGGTGATTTTATCGAAGATAAAGAAGCTGACGCTCCTGTCAAAACAGTTGCCCATGAACTCTTGAGAGAAGACCTTGCAGAAGTGTTGAGCAGCTTATCTCCAAGAGAAAGAGATGTTCTGAGACTGCGTTTCGGCATGGACGACGGTCGTCAAAGAACTCTTGAAGAAGTCGGCCAGCTCTTTGGCGTAACAAGAGAAAGAATCAGACAAATCGAAGCAAAAGCTCTGAGAAAACTCCGCCACCCGAACAGAAGCAGACGTCTCAAAGAATACGTTGAAGTTTAATAATACATTTCTAAAAAGGCTCTTTTGATAATCAAAAGAGCCTTTCTTATTAAAAGATGTAAACTTCAAAACCCATAACATGTCAAAAAAAAAAATTTTTTACTTTATATAAAATATGAAACAAGAATTTATAAATACGAGGAGGCAAAATGAATTTAAATCAGGTTAAAGGTATTGTAGGCGAAATAGCAACAAAAGCAAAGTCTTCAGCAAAGCATGTTGCTAAAAAGATGCAAAAGCCTACTGAAGCACCGGAAAAATTGAAAAGAAGCATGGATGCAATGGACGCACGCGGAAGAGCTCTTGTTATCAGATCGAAAAAAGCAGCAGCAAAAACAGGGACTAAAACCATAAACAAAACAGCAGCAGAAACAGCCCAAAAAGCACCTGAAGAAAAACTTATGGATCTTGTAACAGGGAAAAAGGCAAATAAATCAGCTCAAGAAAGTGCTGAGTTGATGAACGCAGATGCAGCATATAAAGCAGCAATCGGAGAACAGGCAAATAAATCAGCTCGGAAAAGTGCTTTTATATTCAAAGTGCAAGGAAATACAGAAAAAGGAAAAGCACTTGAAAAAGCTCTGACAGAAGCAGAAAGAAAAGCTGAATATCTAAAAAATCCTGAATTTGCTGAAAAACTGGCAAATAAGAGATTAGATGAAATTAATTCGGCAAAAATTGAAGCAACCAAAGCCCGTCTGCAGAAAAAATACGGGAAATAGGTAAATAAATAGAATTAAAAAATGATGGACTTAGTGTCCATCATTTTTTAAATAAAAAGACCAACTTCCGTCGGTCTGTAAGTTAATGTTTATGAGTGAGAGTGGAATATGCACATGATTATGATATGAATTTTAGCCCATAAAGCATATTCCCCACCCGGACATTTTCAAAGGCAACAAAAAATCCCCTGATAGAGGGGATTTTTTGAAAATATATACAAAAGAGGGTATTAACGTTTTGAGAATTGGAAACGTTTTCTTGCTCTTTTTCTACCGTATTTTTTACGTTCTTTGATTCTTGCATCTCTTGTCAGAAGACCTTGAGAGCGGAGAACTGATTTGTTTTCTTCATTAGCTTCAAGCAATGCTTTAGAAATAGCATGTCTGATAGCGCCTGCCTGAGCACAAATTCCGCCGCCGATAGCTTTAACGATAACATCGTATTTTGTTTCATTGCCTGTCAATGCTAACGGTTGATAAATCATCATTTCAAGAGTAGCTCTTCCGCCGAAGTAGTCTTTTATGCTTCTGCCGTTGATGAAAATTCTGCCTTTGCCCGGTTTCAAAGCAATTGTAGCAATAGCAGTCTTTCTGCGTCCGGCTGTATTTATTTCTTTAACTGCCATATTTGTTATTTAACCTCCAATGAATATTCTACAGGTTTTTGAGCTGCATGAGGATGCTCTGCTCCTTCATAGATTTTCAGTTTTGTAAGCTGTTGTGCGCCCAGAGTGTTGTGCTGAAGCATACCTTTAACAGCTTTCTCAAGAGCTCTTGTAGGATATTTTTCCATCATATCTTTGAAACTGATAGAACGAAGTCCGCCCGGATATTGAGTGTGGTGGTAATAAATTTTATCAGTTTCTTTTTTGCCTGTAACTTTGATTTTCCCGGCGTTGATAACAACGACAAAATCTCCTGTATCAACATGCGGTGTATATTCTACCTTATTTTTTCCTCTTAAAATGTCAGCAATCACGACAGCCAAACGACCGAGAGTTTGTCCTTCAGCATCGATTAAATACCATTTAGCTTCCACTTCATGAGGCTTTGCAGAATAAGTTTTCATCTTTAGTAGCCTCCTTATTTAAGTTGTCATTATACTCTTTTTTGTATCCGACATACATCAATGTCAGACCTTCGGCAGATACGGTATGAGCTGCTTTTGTGCGGTCTTTCTGGTCAAGCAATTCTTTCATCCACACAGCAGGTTTCACTCCTCTGCCGATTTCAATCAGGGTTCCCACAATAATGCGCATCATGTTGTACAGGAATCGGTCAGCTACAATATCTACATTAATAATGTTTCCAACCTTTTTACACTCTGCGCTGTAGACAACACACTCTTTTGCGGGATTTTGTGTGTTGGATTTCTTAAAACTCGAAAAATCATGCTTACCTTTGATATAACTCAGGGCAAGATTCATCGCCTCAACATCAAGCTCATCTCTGATAAGCAATGCATTATCCATCCAAACGGAACGTTGTTTGGAGTTGTTTATTCTGTAACGATAAAATTTAAATTTTGCACATCTCTGGGCATGGAACAAATTATCAACAAGGCTGAGGGCTGATACGCTCATATCCGGAGGGAGGAGAGCATTCAGCGAATTTGTGAACACATATTCGTTGAGTTTTTGATTTACATCAAAATGAACAACCTGTCCTCTTGAGTGCACGCCTCTGTCTGTTCTGCCTGAAAAATAGACTTTGATATCGTCCTTTATCAGGACACGAAGAGCATTCTCCAACTCACCCTGAACAGTTCTTCTTCCGGGCTGGATTTGAGAACCGTCAAAGTCAGTTCCGACATATTCAATAACAGCAGCATATCTGAAGACGTTTTTATCTTCAGATATTGCTGTTAGTTGACGATTTTTTTCCAAAGTCTGATTATACATCTCTATACCAACTGTATCAATGCCATCTCAGCTGCATCACCGCGTCTTGGTGGCAATCTGTATATTCTTGTATAACCGCCGTTTCTTTCGGCATTTGCTTTTGCTACTGTATTGAATAATTTTCTCAACACTGTTTCATCAACAAATTTACCTTCAACGCCCTCTGTTGTTTCAACAACTTCGCTTGTTTCGAGATTAATTTGTTTTCCTGTTTGTTGATCAAATATCAATTTAACAGCCTGTCTTCTGGAGTGCAAATCACCTTTTTTGGCAAGTGAAATTATTTGTTCAACATATGGCTTAAGAGCTTTTGCTTTTGCCATTGTTGTTTTAATTTCACCATGCATCAAAAGCGATGAAGCAAGAGATCTCAACAGCGCTTTACGCTGATCTTGAGGTCTTCCCAGTCTATGTCTTTTGCATTGGTGTCTCATTTTTATTTGTCCTTTTCTTTATATATGATTGTTGTTTATATCAGTTCTTCAACATCTTCAGGATTTGGAGCAAGATCCAAACCGAATTGTTTCAATTTTTCGATAACTTCATCTGATGATTTTTTGCCGAAGTTTTTGATGTTGAGCAAATCATATTCTGACTTTTTCAACAACTCGGGTAATGAGTTTATGCTTGCTCTTTTCAAGCAGTTGTAAGCTCTTACCGAAAGTTCCAAATCTTCGATTGTTATGCTTGGTGTAACATCTTCTTCGACTTCTTCTTCAACAGCCTGAGTCAAACCGCCTACAAAAGTAGGTTGACCTGTCAGTGAAGAAATAGCCATGAAGTGTTCAATCAGCAGATTTGAAGCTTGAGTCAGCGCAGTATTGATATCAACACTGCCGTTGCCCCAAATTTCAAGTATCAATTTGTCATAATCGGTAACTTGACCGACACGTGTATGTTCAACTGTATAACTTACTTTCTTAATCGGCATGAAGCTTGCGTCAATCGGCAGCAAGTCTATCGGAAGATTTCCTTTGCCTTCCTTGAGAACATCAACCGTGATATATCCTTTGCCGACTTCGATTGTAATTTCGGCATGGATGCTTCCGCCTTCGGCTACTGTACAAATTAACCAGTCAGGGTTAATAACTTTAACACCTGCAGGCAACTGCAAATCACTTGCTAACACTGGACCGGCTGTATCAACATCAAGTCTCAAAATTTGAGGTTCTTTTTCTTCTGTTTTTACAACAAGACCTTTTAAGTTAAGCATTATATCGATAACATCTTCAACAACTCCGGGGATTGAAGTGTATTCATGAGTAATACCTTCAATTCTCAAAGAAGTAGCTGCTGCACCCTCCAAACTAGAGAGCAAAACTCTTCTCAAAGAGTTACCGATTGTAGTACCAAAACCTCTATCAAGCGGTTCGATAACAAATTTACCATAGTTAGAACCATCTGAAGCTGTTGTTGTATTTACGCATTTAATTTTTAAATCCATGGTAGCCTTGATCCTCCTAAACTCTATTTAGAGTAATATTCTATGACTAATTGTTCCTTGAAATCAGGATCCATCTCCTCTCTTTGAGGAATTCTTTCAAATGTAACTTTCAATTCATCTTTGTCAACAGCCATCCATGCCGGCATAACTGCAACGTCTATTGACTCTGTCAAAGATTTGAACAATTCTTTGCTTCTTTCTCTGATAGTGATTACATCTGAAGGTTTTACGAGGTAAGAGGGGATATCAACTTTTTTCCCGTTTACCAAAACATGACCATGACCTACCAATTGTCTTGATTGGCGTCTTGTAGTTGAAAAACCTGCTCTGTACAAAACATTATCCAATCTAGATTCAAGAAGCTGGAGGAGGATTGTACCTGTTACACCCTGACGTCTTGCAGCTTCTTTGTAATATTTTGCAAATTGTTTTTCACTAACCAAATATGTTAAACGAATTTTTTGTTTTTCATTCAGGTGAACAGCATAATCAGAAAGTTTTTTTCTGTTTTGACCATGCTGACCTGACGCATATTGTGTCATTGAAGAAACAAGTTTCTTCGCTGAAATATCTTTTACACCGTAGTTTCTAAATAACTTATGTGCCGGTTCTCTGTATCTAGCCAATTTTGGGCTCCTTTTTGTTTTAATTAATTACCTTATACTCTTCTTTTCTTTGGTGGACGACAGCCGTTGTGAGGAATTGGAGTAACATCTTTTATCAATGTAATCTCCAATCCGGCAGCCTGTATGGATCTGATAGCTGTTTCTCTTCCTGATCCCGGTCCTTTAACATAAACTTCAACCTTTTTCATACCTTGGTCGATAGATTTTTTTGCAACCAATTCAGCCGCTGATTGAGCTGCAAACGGAGTGCCTTTTCTTGCACCCTTAAATCCGCAGGCGCCTGCTGAAGCCCAGGCAACAGCATTTCCCTGCATATCTGTTGAAGTTACAATTGTATTATTAAAAGTAGACTGAATATGTACTACGCCTTGCAGTACATTCTTCTTCTCTTTGCGTTTTACTTTTGTCTTTGCGACCTTAGCCATTATTTAATATTCTCCTTTAATTATTTTTTCTTGGATACCGGACCAGATTTTTTGCCTCTTCTTGTTCTTGCGTTTGTTTTTGTGCGTTGACCGCGAACAGGCAAGCCTCTTCTGTGTCTCATTCCACGATATGAATTAATTTCACTTAATCTTTTTATATTAAGACTCTCCATTCTTCTCAAATCACCTTCGATGTGATATTTAGAGAGTTCTTCTCTTATACGGCTGATTTCTTCTTCTGTCAGATCATCCGAACGGGTATCTTCGGATATTCCGCAGGCAGCAAGTATGTTTCTTGATAATGTCGGACCTATGCCGTATATGTAGGTCATCGCTATTACCATTCTTTTATTACGAGGTAAATCAACCCCTGCTATTCTAGCCATCTGTTCTCCTTTATATTGGGTTTATATTAGTTTACGTTGATTCGGGCGCAAAGTCCCATGAATTATAAATTTAGATTAAACATAAAAAACATTCAAGATATCGCCGCGGTTCTTGAAGTTTTTTAAAGATTTAACCTTGTCTTTGTTTGTGTTTCGGGTTTTCGCAGATTACGGCAACTCTTCCTTTTCTGCGGATAACTTTACACTTGTCGCATATTTTCTTTACTGATGCTCTGACTTTCATTATTTTATCCTTTCAATCTGTAAGTTATTCTTCCTCTTGTTAAATCATACGGGGTTAACTCGACTTTCACCTTATCACCGGGCAGTATCCTGATGAAGTTCTTTCTGATTTTCCCCGATATATGAGCTAAAACTTGATGATCGTTTTCCAATTTTACTTTAAACATAGCATTTGGCAAAGATTCAAGTATTGTGCCTTCAAATTCCATTACGTCTTTTGACATCTACGTTTTTTTCCTTTTTTGTATAGACTACTATACACTCTTTCACTTTTAATTCTAACCTGAACATGACTTTTTACAAGTTTTTTTGAACTTTCATGAGGTCGAAATAATTAAATATTTAATTTTTCTTTACAAATCTTAAATATTTTTACTATTTTACCAGTGTCAAAATTTCAGGTTCCGACTCTGTTACTGCTATCGTATGTTCGAAGTGAGCTGATGGTTTTCCGTCATTTGTCACAACGGTCCATCCGTCTGCTTCTGTATGGACATCACCTGTTCCAAGGTTCAACATCGGTTCGATAGCTATTGTCATTCCAGAGCGCAACATCGGTCCCGGATTTGATGGAACTCTTATATTAAATATAAACGGTTCTTCATGCATTTCAGCTCCGACACCATGCCCGCCGTATTGAGAAACTATTCCGAGTCCAGCCTCATTAGCTACATCTTCAACAGCTCCTGATACTTCTATAAGCATGTGTCCGTCACGAGCCTTATTTATAGCAGCATAAAGAGCTTTTTCAGTTATTTCGAGAAGTCTTTTCAGGTCGTCAGAGATTTCTCCGACGGGATAAGTCCATGCCGAATCACCGACCATGCCATGGTAAGTAGCACCGACATCTATGCTGATGATATCTCCTTCTTTCAAGATAACATCTTTTGAAGGAATACCATGTACAACCTGATTATTTATTGATGCACAAATTGTTGCGGGATATGGAGTGTCTGCAAAGTGTGCCTGATAATTCAAAAAAGAAGGAATTGCTCCGTTCTGATGAATAACATCGTAGGCTATCTTATCAAGGTCATATGTACTTATGCCCGGTTTGACCGCTTCTTTCATTGCCTTATGAACCTCGGCAACAATCTGACCGGCTTTTCTCATGATAACCAGTTCATGTTTTGATTTACGTTTTACCATAATATCAACCCTGTTTAATCTGTTCTTTTATTGAAGAATAAATTTCTTCAATCCCTCTGTTTCCATCAACAACTCTCAGGAGACCTTTCTTTTCATAAAAGTCAACGAGTGGAGCTGTTTGAGTTTTGTATGTATCAAGTCTTTTTGATGCAACTTCTTCCGTATCATCTGAGCGCTGAACCAGCTCAGCACCGCAGACATCACAAATACCTTCTTTTTTAGGCGCAACAAATTTCAGATTATAAATCTTTTTGCACTGCGGGCATGAACGACGGTTAACAATTCTTTCAATAAGAAGCTTTTCATCAACATCTATATCGATGACCAGAAGTTTAACATCCTGTTCTTTGTTTATGTCTTCGAGAATTTCGTCCAAAATTTCTGCCTGCTCTATGCTTCTTGGATAACCATCAAGGATAAAACCGTTTTTGCAGTCATCCTCATGAAGCCTGTCTTTGATAATTGAAGCCACAACATCAATCGGCACGAGCTGACCTTTTTCCATAAAGCTGCCGGCTCTTTTACCTGCTTCAGTACCTTTTGCAACAGCAGCCCTGAGCATGCTTCCCGTATCAATATGCGGCAAATTTAAATCTTTTACGAGTCTTTCAGTGTGAGTACCCTTACCGCTTGCAGGCGCTCCCAAAAATATCAATTCTGTCTTCATTGTTTCAAAAAGCCTTCATAATGTCTTGCTAAAAGATGTGTTTTTATCTGATTGATAAAGTCAAGCGCAACACCTACCATGATTATCAAAGAGGTTGCCCCGATACCCTGTATTGTACTGATACCTGTCAGTGCAGTAGCTGCGTTCGGAACAAGAGCGATGATACCCAACCCCATAGCTCCGATAAATGTTGTTTTTGAAAGAATTTTATCGAGCGCATCAGCTGTCGGTTTACCGGGTTTTATACCGGGAATTGAGCTTCCGTATTTTTTCAGATTGTTTGCAATATCTTTAGGCTGCATATTAGGAATGATTGAGGCATAGAAGAAAGTCAGCCCTACAATCAGCAAGAAATAAATTACATAATAAGGTGCTTTTGCGGGATTTAACAAATCCATGCTCAAGAAGTTTATCACCTTGCCGAAGATACCGCCTGGCATGTTCTGACCTAACAAGCTGAGGATGGTCATCGGAAATAAAAGCATAGCCATCGCAAAGATAATAGGCATAACACCACCTGGATTAAGCTTAAACGGAATATACGTATTTGTACCGCCGTAGACTTTATTTCCAACCTGTCTTTTTGCGTTAACTATAATAACTTTTCTGATAGCTTCCTGCATAACTACAATCATAATCATAGCTAAGAAAAATATTGCAAGCAGAACCAGAAGCCACAATTGTTTTGATGGATCACCTGATACCAAGACGGCTGTTCTCTCTGTATAAAGAGGAATACCTGATAATATACCTATAAAAATCAACAGAGAACCGCCGTTGCCTAACCCTCTTTCGGTAATCAGCTCAGCGAGCCACATAACAAGCACAGAGCCTGCTGTCAAAGAAACAACTGCTCCTGTGTAGAATAAGAAATGGTTATCCGTAAGTATAGCTCCCGGATAATGAGCGAGAAAACCCATGACCGCTACTGATTGAACTATAGCAAGAACAACCGTAAAATATCTTGTTATTTGAGAAATTTTTCTTCTGCCGGCTTCTCCTTCTTCTTTTTGAAGGTTCTCAAGATAAGGGATGACAGCCGTCATCAGCTGTATGATAATCGAAGCCGTGATATATGGTCCGATACCCATTGCAAAAATGGATACTTTACCAAGGGCTCCGCCTGAGAACAAATCCAAAAAGCCGACGATATTATTGCCTGCTGCCAGATTTGCAAAAATTTCCGAATTAATACCAAAAATAGGAATCTGTGCCCCGAAACGGAACACAGCTATCATTAAAAAAGTAAAAATTAATTTTTGTTTTAACCCCGATACTTGCCACATCCCCGCCAAGTCATCCAATGTGGGCATTTTTATTTGCGCTTGCGCCATAATTAAACTACCTCTGCTTTACCGCCTGCTTTCTCAATCTTTTCCTTTGCAGATGCAGTGAAGTAAACAGCTTTCACATTTACTGCTTTGGTAACTTCCCCGTTGCCAAGAACTCTCAAAGCTTCGGTTGTTCTATGAGCAAGTCCTTTTTCTTTCAATAATTCCAAAGTAATTTCTTTGTTAGCTGCCAGAGAATCAAGAGCACTTACGTTGATTTCAGCATATCTGATTGGTCTGACGAGAGGGAAACCTTTCAACTTCGGCATTTTTCTATAACCCGGCATCTGTCCGCCTTCGAAACCTCTTTTTGCAGAACGTCCGGAACGTTGTCCTTCACCGTTATTACCTCTTGAAGAAGTTTTTCCCATACCTGATGAACGTCCGCGGCCAACTCTTTTTGTTCTGTGAGTTGCCCCTTCAGCAGGTTTTAAGTCTTCTAATTTTATTCTTTCTTCCATTTTTATAAATACCTTCCTATTAAAATCATTGTTTATTCAACACAGACCATATGAGGTACGGCATTAATCATGCCTTTGATTACGTCTGTATTTTCATGCTCTACAACCTGATTAAGCTTTGTAAGACCCAATGCCTTCACAACTTTTTTCTGTTTTGCAGATGCACCGATTAAACTTTTGGTTAATTTTATCTTCAACTTTTCAGCCATTATTTTTTATCCTTTTTAAATTTAATTAGTTTAACATTCCGCTTAATGATAAACCTCTGCTTTGAGCAACACTCTGGAATGTTCTCAAAGAGTTCAAAGCGTTCATAGTTGCTCTTGCAGCATTCAGAGGTGATTTTGAACCGAGTGATTTGCTCAAAATGTTTTCAACACCTGCAAGTTCCAATACTGCTCTGACTGCACCGCCTGCAATAACACCGGTACCTTGAGAAGCAGGTTTGAGAACAACTTTTCCTGCTCCAGAAACAGCTTCGATTCTGTGAGGGATTGTTGTTTTGAAAATAGGCACTTCAATTGTGCTTTTTCTAGCTTCGGCAACAGCTTTTTGTATAGCTCCGATAACTTCGCTTGATTTACCGACGCCGACACCTACTGTGCCTTTTGAGTTTCCTACTACGACAACTGCTCTGAAACTCAATTTTTTACCGCCTTTTACAACCTTAGTAACACGGCGTATTTGAACGACTCTTTCTTTCCATTCGGAAACAGGAGCTTCTTTTTTTACTTCTTCACGTTTGCGACGTGTGCGTTTTTTTTGTTCTTCCACTTATATATCCTCTTTTTGTTACAACTTTTTCTAAAATACCATTGTTCTATATATCAAACAAAAAACATAGAAAAAAATCAAGATGAATCGTACAAGTTTTCCTCGTACTTAGTCATTCAACCACGAAAAAAATATATTCTGAAATATTTGTTGAAAATATCCTTAATAATTTTTCATAATCCAAAATGCTGCTGCGGCAACATTCTTTGGATATATTTACTCAAAGTTCTCTGCTGTAGTATAAGAATTCTGTTTTTGCAAAACAACAAAACACCATGCCTTTTATTTCTCACAAAAAAATAAAGCGATACTTGGAAGTACCGCCAAAGGACATAAAAGAGGGGGTTATTATTATTGCGTTTAGAGTTATCGTTTTAAAACTTATGCATAAAGGCTGTTTGTAACTTTATTGACCATTTCGTTTTCTGTTGTCAGGCCGTCTACAACCCATACATACTGGTCTTTGATATCTGCAATCAAGTCACCGTCATAGAGGTTCATGATTTCGTTCATTCTTGATCCTGAGTTATCAAGGATTTCGTTGATTGTTTCTCTGTCTTTGAAGATAACACCCTGGTTAAGAGCATTTTTCAAAGCATTTGCAGATACTTGAGTACTTACTTCTGCACCTTTATTCAATATGTCTATTGCATCGCCTTCAGAAATCGTATCAAAACCCAGCAATTTGCCGATTGTATTTCTGAACAGGTTTGGTATCCAGCTGAGAACGGGCCATTCTGTAGACCAGTTGTTCAAACTTTTTCTGATATCATCACGTAAAGCGGTAGGTGAGCCTGATGCGTTGCCATAAGCAATTTCAAGACTTGCGAGAGTTGTCGGATCATCTTCGATAGAGGTTAAAATTTGTTTTACCAGCTTTGAATCACCTTCGTGTAATGCTGTACGCATAGTGCTTGCAAGTTTTGTTACCTTATCCCCGTTACGTGTTCCCAACTGAGAAGACATGCTGACTTCTCTGTCGTTGTACAATGCGTTCATATAAGAATTATAATCTTCTTCACTGCTGAAGTTTGCATTTGAACCCATTGCAGTTGAATAATAATTCGTATAATTTCCTGAGCCTGAAACATTGCTCATTGAATTGAAATATGTAGCCAAAGGGCTTAAAGAACCAACATAAGAACTTGTCATTAACTCTACCTACGCTCCGCTATAATAACCTTACCTGTTTATATAAAAACAATAAGTTTTGAAATATTGCGTATTTTAATCAAAATATTAAGTTTTGTTAACAAGTTCGTTGTATTTATATTGCGAAAAAGCCCTTAAGAGAACTGTTTCACTATATCTCTGATGCTGAAATCAACAGGAAGATTTGCCTGAGATTTTGCCTTCACTTCGTTTAATTTATCTCCGAGAGTAGGTCTTTCCTGTTTATATATCACGCCGGTATAATAAGTCCCGACTTCCAATACAAGCTGCATGCCCGCTATTCTGTCAGAAAGGTCATGATTGTCAGGAACAGGGCGTATTTTTTCTTTTACAGATTCATAGGTTATTTTGTCATTGTACTGCATGCATGGAGAGAGTACATGCACGAATGAGAACCCTCGATGGCTGATTGCCTGTGTTATTAAATCTTTCAGCTGTGCAACATCGCCTGAAAAACCTCTGGCGACAAATGATGTATTAAATGACAGAGCCATCATAACGGGATTTACACGTTCTTCTACGGACATATAAGGGCTTACTTTGGTCACAATTTCATGTGAGGTAGGCGAATTTTGACCTTTTGTAAGAGCATAAATTTCGTTATCCATAACAATATAGGTAATATCAGGATTCTTTCTTGAGGCATGTATAAAGTGATTTCCCCCTATAGAGAAGCCGTCGCCATCGCCGCCCACAGTGATTACATTTGTTTTCGGGTTTGTTGATTTCAGCCCGATAGCAACCGGCAAAGCCCTTCCATGGATAGAATGAAAACCGTAGGTGCTCGTAAAAAACGGAAATCTGCTCGAACACCCGATACCGGAAACTATTGTTGTATCTGATGGATTCAGGTTCAAATCAGCCATTGCACCCATAAGAGCATTCAGCACCGAATAATCTCCGCACCCGGGGCACCATGATGGTTTTACTGCACTTTTATAATCGTTTGGTTTATATTCTGTCATTTTTCAATCCTTCTAAAATTTATATTGATGTTCGGTCGTATCGTTTGAGAAAGTGTATCTCAACGACTGCTGGCGTATAATTTTATCTATACGGTCATAGACCTCTCTTGCACTCAATATTGAGCCGTCGTATTTCAATATTTCAAAGAACTTAATATCCCTGTTTATCGAGTTGCATCTGTAAACAAGTGTATGAAGCAGCTGGGCAGTGTAGTTATGCTCGACTACTATAACTATTTCCTTATCAGCGAGAAAGTCCTGAAGCCATTCCTGCGGCAGAGGGTAGAGTGTTCTCGGATAGAGCGCCTGTATTTTATACCCGCTGTCTTTTGCCATATCAACAGCTTCCAAAACAGCCCCCGTTGTGCTTCCCCAGCTGATTATACCTATTTTGGCATCATCAGGGCCGTATTTTTTTGCTGATATAAATTCATGGGTTGCTGTTTCGAGCTTTCTGAAGCGTTTCTCAACCATCATTTTACGAATTTCAGGATCTGATGTCGGATTGCATAACTCAGTATGTTCAAGTCCCGTTGCAACATAAGCACCGCCTTCATCCCCCGGGGTAGCTATCGGAGATATACCTGATTTTGTATTTTTATAACGAACATACAAACCTGCATCCTTTGTTCTGTCATGCTTCAATCTGTTTACGATTTTCAAAGAATCAAAGTTTATCAAATCAACGCATTCACGGCGCTGACCGACAGCAGCGTCAGAGAGCAAAATTACGGGAACCTGATACTGTTCAGCATAGTTAAATGCATTTATTGTTTGAATAAAGCAATCCTGTACGTCCATAGGAGCAAGCACTATTTTGGGTCCTTCCCCATGTGTTCCGTAGATAGCCATATTCAAATCAGACTGTTCTGATTTTGTAGGGAGCCCGGTGCTTGGACCTCCTCTTTGGACATCCACGACAACCAGAGGAATTTCTGCCATTGTTGCAAGCCCGATAGCTTCACTCATAAGAGAAAATCCAGGACCGCTTGTTGCTGTCATGGCTTTCGTTCCGCCGTAAGAAGCACCGATAGCCGCCGTAACGGAAGCTATTTCATCTTCGCACTGGAGCATAACTCCGCCTACTTTCGGCAGTTCTCTTGCCAGCCACTCCATAATTTCAGTAGCCGGGGTAATCGGATATCCTGAATAGAACCGGCAGCCTGCAACCAGAGCGCCGAGTGCGATTGCTTCATTTCCGCTCATGATAAGTTTTTCGCCTGATTTGCTCATTGATATATTGTTCAAATTATCATGGCGTTCGAGTTTTGAAGAGGCATATTCATATCCTGCTTCAAAAGCTTTGATGTTTGATTCGATAACTTCTTCAGAATACTTTGCATACCTTCTTCTTATATCATTTTTGAACTGTTCTCTCATCGGAATTTGTGAAATAAGACCGGCAATAAGCCCTATAGAAACCATATTTTTTGCTTTCGCCGAAGCAACTTCTTTTGCGATGGTTGTAATCGGAACATAGTATTTTATGATTTCAGTAAAGCTCTCATCAGAGAGTTCGCTCACTTCATCAGAATCAACAAGGAGAATACCGCCTGATTTCAGATGTTTAACATTAACATCGACAGCTTTCTGATTGAAGGCAACAAGCACATCCGAAAAATGCCCGACAGTATGAGTTTTTTCCTGGCTTATTCTCAACTGGAACGCACACTGTCCTTCACCTCTTATTTCAGAAGGGAAAGACCTGTAGGTAGTAACATAATAACCGGATCTTGCAGCAGCAAGAGAAAAAATATCTCCCGAGCTGATGACACCCTGTCCTGCAGTTCCTGCTATTCTGACAATTAATTCATTCATTTTAAGTCCTTTTAAATTTTCAAAAACCTAAATACATCACTTCTAAATTTTAGTACCAGAGATTATTTATGGCAAACTTTTTTTAAGACTTCTTCGAAGGAAAATATCGGCTCAAAACTATACCCGCAATTTTCTGCCAAAGAAGCGCCCATAGAGAAAATTTCTTCCTGGGGATATTTCCTGCAAATAGCCGGTCTTGTTGAATGAGCAGTACACATGCCTGTATTTTTATCAAGTTTTGAACACTCAAATATAAGCCCCATATCATCTTTTCCGATAACTTTCAGATAAGAGTAAAAAAAATGCCCTTTTTTCAGGTTTTCAAATTCTTTTTCGGTTTTTATGACATCTTTTGAGTGTCTGACATAAATTTTTGTGCAGCATCTCCCGCAGCAGTTGCAATGCCCTTTTCTGAAGTATTTTCGTCTTAATATTTTTGAATAAAATTGCTGTTTCAGCTTATATAAATATTTTTTTATCAGTTCCATCCGTGCAATTTATGTTCTCTTTTATAATTTATTACCTTATAACATAAATTTATCATAGTTCGTGCTTCCCGTTGAAGTTCGTCATTATTTTTTTCAAGAACAATAACTTTTCTCAGCAATATGGCAGCATCCTCAAATTTTTTATTTTTATAATATTTTTCGGCCTGCTCAAAATATTTCAGGCTGACAGAGCTTTCAGGGAACAAACTGACTTTCATTGCGTTGATTTTTTTGTCTATCTCCGTATTTTGAGGACTAATCATTTTGGCATTCTCATATTCATATAGAGCATCAAAATAATTTCTGTTTGCAAGATGTTTATCCCCTGCGGTTATGTGTGAGTTTGCGCTTCCCGTTTTGTCTTTTATTTCTTCTGCCCTTTGAGAAATGCGCAGCACTTCAAAAGTGTCTTCACCCTGTTTCATATCAAGATATCTTTTGTAGAAGCAATAGGCATAAGAATATTCTCCCGCTTTATCATAAGCAAGCGCTACATTTCCTGCATTTTCGGCATTTTTCGGGTCAATAATAAAAGCCATATACCAGAATTTCGCAGCGTCCTTATATTCCCCTGCTTTATAACATATTGCACCCATATTCAAATTGGCATGCAGATGGTTCGGATAAATTTCGAGCACTTTCAAATAAGCCTCAGCAGCAGCACGAAACTTCTGTGCTTTCTGGTATTTCAGACCTATATCAAAGTTATAATCAGCCACCTGATTAAGTTTTCTGACTTTGTATAAAATCAGCTCATAATCCTCTGTCTTTTGATAAACAGAATAATCAAGATACTTCTGATAATAATAGTTTGTTATAAAATTCATGCCCTTTTTTTCATATGCCATGCACAAATTGGCAATAATGGAGCAGTCGACAACATCCATCGAATGAGCAATAAGCCAATAACTGATTGCCTCATCATATTTTTGCTCTTTATAAAAAATAGACCCCAGCATTATATTAGCTTTGATGACAGTCGGGTCTTTGACTACCACCTGTTTGAAAATCTTTTTTGCCTCTTCATATTCCTCTTTTGCAAACAAAACATTCCCGACATTGCACAACGCCTCCATATTATCGGGATTTCTCTCGAGAACTTCATCAAAAAAGCCCAAAGAAACATCAAATTTCCCATAGCGAAAAAAGCGGATTCCAAGATTGAAAATATCCTCCTCAGTATCATTTTCGGATATAAATTTGTCTAACTCCGCTTTAGAAGCATCATCAAGCAAAATAAGTTCTTTTATATGTTTAGGCATTTTTATCTATGTTCTAAAACAACATACTCAAAAAATCATCATCCTTAGCCAGCACATCAGCCAAAGTTTTTTCATCTACTTCAAAGTTATTATTTTCTATTAAGTCTTTTATCTCATCAGCTTTTGAATTTGATGATGTCTCATCAAGCTTCAGCATATTCAAAACAATATCTTTGTATTTTCTGATTTCCTGCTCTTGCTCATATTTTGCAATCGCATCATCTGAAATCTCCGTTTGATCCAACAGGTCTGTACGGTTATTGTATGCCTGCTTCAGAGCATTTGATGATAACTGGACAATCTTTGACCTTGTATGTATGGAGGAATTATTCAATATCCCGTCATTATTTATATTATCAAACATAAGGCATATACTCCCAACAATCCTCTATAAATATATTATATCCTTATGCAATGTTTTATATCTACCGTTGGATTAATAAAAATATAATCCATATGGTTTATATTTAACAATGCTTAACAAAATTTTACATTTATTTTTCTATATACAATATATATTTTATAAATACTTAATATAAAAACATGATAGATATACTATATTTTTTGAAAATAATATCCTCTTTCACTCAAAATTTCCCCGAAATAAATAAGTTATTATTGTTTTTATATATATACAGAGACTTTCCTAAAAGATTTTTTCTTATTCTCAAGGGGGTTATAGATTAGGTTAAGGGAAGTGTAGTATGTGTAAAACTGAGGCGAATAAGCCTCTTTTTTTTGTCTATTTTTTCAACATCTTCTTCAAATACATTCCTGTATAAGACCCCGGGTGAAGAGCAACATCCTCAGGGGTTCCCTCTGCGATTATCTGACCGCCATGTTCGCCGCCGTCAGGTCCAAGATCTATTATCCAGTCCGCTGTTTTTATCAAATCGAGATTGTGTTCGATAACAACAATCGTATTTCCAAGATCTGCCAGTTTTTGCAAAATTTCAATCAATTTGTTCAAATCTTCCCAGTGAAGACCAACAGACGGTTCATCCAGAAGATAAAGCGTTTTACCCGTGTTCCGTTTGTTCAATTCAGAAGCCAGTTTGACACGCTGCGCCTCTCCGCCTGAAAGTGTTGTCGCACTCTGACCGAGTTTTATATAATCAAGTCCTACATCATAAAGGGTTTGAAGTTTTGTCTTTATCTTTGGTATGTTCTCAAAGAAGCCAAGGGCCTCTTCTACCGTCATATCAAGGACATCATAGATTGACTTGCCTTTGTATTTAACCTCAAGGGTTTCCCTGTTATATCTCTTGCCGTGGCATACTTCGCATGGGACATAGACATCAGGAAGAAAATTCATTTCAATCTTTATAATTCCATCGCCGGAGCAGGCTTCACATCGTCCGCCTTTTACGTTAAAGCTGAATCTCCCGGGCTGATAACCTCTGATTTTTGCTTCATTTGTCTTTGAAAACAGCTCTCTTATAGGGTCAAACACTCCCGTATAAGTCGCTGGGTTGCTGCGAGGAGTTCTTCCTATCGGGGATTGGTCGATATCGATAATTTTATCAATATTCTCAAGCCCGGTAATACTGTCTACGCCGTAAGGTTTTGGAGTGTTTTTGCGCAGTTTGTGGATTACATATTTATCAAGAACATCGAAGACAAGAGAAGACTTCCCTGACCCGCTTACACCGGTCACGCAGACAATTTTCCCGAGGGGGATGACAACATCAAGATTTTTGAGATTGTTCAGGAAAGCATTTTTGATTGTAATAACTTCCCCGCTGCCCTCCCGTCTTTTCTTTGGGATTTCGATTTTTCTGCGCCCGCTGAGGTAAGCGCCTGTAAGAGAATTTTCAGACTGTTTAATCTCATCAAGAGTGCCTGCAGCGACCACATGCCCGCCATGGACACCTGCTTTCGGTCCTATATCAACGATATAGTCAGCTTTCTCCATTGTTTCTTCATCATGTTCAACAACAATCAAAGTATTACCGAGATTACGCAGCTTTATCAAAGTATTAATTAATTTTTCATTATTTACCTGATGAAGCCCTATACTTGGTTCATCAAGAACGTATAATACACCGCTGAGTCCTGAACCGATTTGAGTAGCGAGTCTTATTCTCTGAGCTTCCCCGCCTGAGAGCGTGTTTGAACTTCTTGCAAGCGTGAGATAGCCTAATCCGACATCAATCAAAAACTTCAAACGCTCCCTTATTTCCTCAAGAAGCTTCTTAACTATCTTCATTTGATAGTCATTCAGCAAGAGAAACAGAGATGAAATAAACTCATACGCCTTATCAACGGACATCGAACATACATCATAAATTGACTTGTCCTGAATGGTAACAGCCAGCACAAAAGGTTTCAGCCTTGCGCCCCCGCAGGCACTGCATGGGATAGCTGTCATGTATTTTTCGACTTCTCCTCTGATGAGGTCTGATGTCGATGAATCATAGCGGGCACGTATCATGGGGATTACACCTTTGAACGGAGCTCTATATGTTTTCATATAACGGTTTTTGAAATCCGGATAGGTCAAATCTATTTTCTTTGCACCGTTTCCATAGAGGATAATTTTCTTATGCTCTTCGCTAAGGTTTTTAAAAGGAGTGTTCATATCAATCCCGTAATGCAGAGCAACCGAAGTCAAAAGACTTTCATAATAAGAATTTCCCGTTTTTGCCCACGGATAAATAGCTCCCTGTTTCAAAGACTTTTCTTCATCAGGAATAATAAGATGAGGGTTTATTTCAAAATGAGCGCCAAGCCCCGAGCACATCTCGCAAGCGCCATAAGGGTTGTTAAAGCTGAACATTCTCGGTTCAAGTTCATCAAAACTCAAGTTGCAATCAGCACAGGCAAGTTTCTCGGAGAAAGTTATCTCTTTATTGTTCAGCAAATCAAGAATCATCAACCCGTCAGAGCGTTTGAGAGCAATCTGCACACTGTCTGCTATTCTTGATTTTGCATCAGGTTTTATGACAATTCTGTCAACAATTATTTCAATATCATGCTTTTGAGTTTTGGTGAGTTTTATCTCATCTTCATCAAGGTTATAAACCTCACCGTCAACCCTCACACGAATAAACCCTTCCTGCTTAAGCTCATTAAACAGGGAAGAGTATTCACCTTTTTTACCTCTCACAACAGGTGATAAAATCTGCGCCCTTGTTCCTTCATCATATTTAAGGATGCTGTCAACAATTTCATCAACGGTCTGGGGTTTGATTTCTTTCCCGCACTGAGGACAGTGAGGAATGCCTATTCTCGCAAACAAAAGACGCAGATGGTCATAAATTTCGGTAACGGTACCGACTGTAGAACGGGGGTTATGGCTTGTTGATTTCTGGTCAATAGAAATGGCCGGACTCAGACCTTCAATGTTTTCAACATCAGGTTTGTCAAACTGTCCCAAGAACTGTCTGGCATAAGTGTTAAGGCTTTCGACATAACGTCTTTGCCCCTCGGCAAAGATTGTATCAAAAGCAAGAGAACTTTTCCCTGAGCCGCTCACGCCCGTAAAAACAACAAGCTGGTTTTTGGGTATTTTGACACTTACGTTTTTCAAATTGTGCTGTTTTGCACCGCGGACAAATATAAAATCGTTATCGAAACTATTTTGCATACACATTCCTCTTTCAAGAACATTATGCAATAAATAAATTTCAACATCAATTTAATGAAACTTATATAGAAAATTCCGCAGATTACTATTAAAAGTCCGTCATTATGTGGGTTTTAGCCAAGAAGGATTCTTTTGTTCAGATACTTCGCTAACGCTCAGTATGACGTTGTTTTGGAAATTTTTGGCGGAATTTGCCATATAAATTCCAATTTAATAACTCAAAAACGCAAAAAGGGACTCATAAGAGTCCCTTTTGTCCATTTGCGCCTACGTCTCTAATGATGACCGGCCTGTTCCATCATGCTAGGAACATAAACAAACATTACATAAACCAGAAAACCAGCGATAATTGAATTTACTGTAACCTCTAACATAACGCGACTCCTTAATTTATACCTCAAACATACTTTCTATTTTGATACTATTTATATTCCACATAGAGGCATTTTTTAAACATATTTCTACATAAATCTACATATAGAAAAATGCTTAGAAACACAAAGAATTCAGAGGATTTTTCCACAATAAATATTTATAAAATTTTGCATACTACACATATATATATAATATTTTTATTTTAAAAATTTGAAATTTTAAAAAATGGATGCATAATACTAATATATCTCTTTTAAAGGCAGGTTAGATATGAACGGTTCAGATATTATTAAATTATTTTTTTCAAAGATGAAATGCTCAAACTGCGACCACTTTTTCAACGAAGAAGACATAACCGTATTGAGAGATGAAGGTGATTATATCGTTGCGAGGATTTATTGCAGCCGCTGCGGAAAAAATGTGGGGATAGCTTTGCTCGGGCTTGATAGAGAGATGATGAAAAAAACTCTTGAAGCCTCAGATACAAAAAGCATAAGCGGTAAGGAAGACCCTATCACATATGATGATGTGATAGACGCCCATGCATTCTTTTCTTCTCTCGGAGATGACTGGACAAAATTTATACCCCAGGAATACAAGAACTAAAGTTCTTCCCTTGATAAGATTCCCTTTTTTCAAGTTCATTATCGATAGCTGTAAGAACTTCAAATTTATCACTTAACCACCTCGGGGCAACAAGAATTTTCTTGAGTCCGTTTCCTGCAAGACGGTGAATGGTCATCGAAGGAGGCAGCTCCTCAAGAAAGTCGCATACAACCCCGACATATTCATCTTTTGAGAGAAGTTTTATTTCTTTGTTGTTGTACATCTGCTCGAGTTTTGTATTTTTCAATACGCATAAAAGATGGATTTTTACGCCGTCAACGCCGAGAGAAGCAAGCAATCTGGCAGTATTCAATGAATCTTTGTTTGTTTCATTCGGCAAACCTAGAATCACATGAGCACAAATTTTTATACCTTTGTTCTTTGTCATCTCAACTGCCCGGATAAAGTCCTCAACCGTATGACCTCTGTTTATGAACTTGAGTGTGTTGTTATTTGACGACTGAAGCCCGTATTCTATCCAGGTTTCATAATCTTTTGCATAAGACGAAATAAGCGAAATTTTGCTTTCATCAACACAGTCAGGGCGTGTTCCGATTGAAATTCCGACGACATCTTCATGCGAAAGAGCCTGAGAATAAACATCTTCAAGATGTTCTATACTTCCGTAGGTATTTGTATAAGCCTGTAGATAAGATATAAACTTTTGCGCCCCGAAACGCTTTCTCTGGTTTTCTATGCCGATATGCAGCTGCTCTTTTATTGAAAGTTTGTTGTCATGAGCGCAGGAAAAAGAACCTGACGCATCACAAAAAATACACCCGCCTGATGAAATAGCCCCATCCCTGTTCGGACAGCTAAAGCCGGCATCAAGAGTAACCTTGTAGACTTTTTGTCCAAAGAGTTCTTTCAGATACCGGCTGTATTGATAATATCTTTTTTCTTCAGGAGCGCTCATTAATTATCTGAATCATCAGCTTTCGGCGGATAAAGATAGTGTTCACCGCATTTCGGGCAGACAACTTCCTGTTGTTTGCCATCTTCGAGCTGAGCAACCTCAAAAAGCGTTTTACATCCCGATTGAACACATCTGATAGCCCATGTAGGTCTTATAATTCTAGCCATAGTTAACCTCAAATAAAAAAATCTTGTATTACTGGTTTAATAATACAAGATTTCATAATAATTATTCAAGAAGTTTTTTAATTATTTGCTGTGAAGTCCGAGGATATAACCGAAAGCGTTTCTTGTACCTTTATCGACATGTCCTTCTACGGCTTCGAATAATTTTTTTGTATCACCTTTTGAAAGATAAGGGTTTGATGCTGAATCGTTAGCATATAAATCAACAAGAGCGCCTATTACTTTATCTCTTCCGTCTTGAGGCAATTTTGCCGGAGATGGAGAGATTTTTTCTTTGATACCCATCAGGATTGCCGCAAATTTATTTTTCGGTTTCGGAGTCGGTTCGATGGTTTTTCTGATTTTAGAAAGATTTCCGACAACCTGTTTGTGAGTAAAATCTGCTCTCAAAGACGGAGGGATAACATCATTCAGACCGCATTCACTAACAACCTGAACGAATCTGTCAGCATCCTGTTCATCAGTAAGAACTCTTGCCAGATCTTTTCCTTTTTTGAAGAAAGCATCATATTGACCTTTTGTTGAAACAGGAGTAAGACCCATTTCATTCAAGATTTTCTTTCCGACTTTATCAACACGAGCCATCCCGAAGTTTACGTTATTACATTGATTTTGAGTTGAGGATACTGCATTTAACATGTTTATTTCCCTTTCGTCTTCTTTCTACCTATCCTACAATAAATGTCGAATTTGAAATTAAAAATTAATACATACCGTAAAAAACAAAATAGTTATTTTTCACAAATCCGAGTTATTTTTATTAAATAAAAACAAAGAAAAAATTTCCTAAAAAGCTCAATTTTAAGTTACAATTCTTCACAATATGGCTTATTTTTTTTGGTTTTCTATTATCATATTATTAGAGTCTATTTAAAAAAATTAAATAACTTGGGATGAAATTATTGAGGAATTAAGAATGAAAAGCAGTACTCTCCACAGATCCAATTTATCCAAAGAAAGAATTGCCGTATTAGAAGAACTCATCTCAGACAAAAAACGTCCGCTGACATCATCACCGGGTGTTTATATGAGAAACAACAAGGACAAAGACCTTGATTTGCTCTGGCAGGATCTCAAGTCAAATACAGCAAAAGGAGCAACCCGTTCTACTGCTTCGCTGCTTGCTATGGGATTTGTTATCGGTTCAATCTGCACATTCTTGATGACATCTATATTCTATTCTACATCGACAAATGATATAGATTACACTGCCTGGAAAAAATCTTCGAATGCACCCGTTGCATTGAATGTTGCTCCGGCTGACGAAGTCAATCCTGCAACACAAACAACATCACTGAAAGAATACACTGTCCAAAGCGGAGATACACTTGATAGTATTTCTCTGAAATTCTATGGCACAATTAGCGGAGCTTCAAAAATTCAACAAAAAAATAATCTGAAAAATCCGCATAGAATTTCTATCGGACAAAAATTGTTAATACCTGTAGAATAATTTTTACATATCTTTTTCACTGAAAAAAACAGGCTGAATGTTTTTCATGATTTTATATGCGGAAACAGCTTTTGCATTTGAAGAAACTGTTTTCAGTTCTTTACCTGTATTAAGCTGAGCTTGTTTCAACAAAGTTTCCGCTTCATGTTTCTTTTGCTTTATTTTTGAAAGAAGTTCTTTTTCTTCTTCAGATTCGCATGTTTTCTGCAAATTAATATATTCCTTTACAAGCTCCGCTCTTTTTTCAACAAGTTTGATAACATCATCAAAGTCAGCTCTTTTGATTGATACCAAAAGCTCATCAGTTAACTCATAAATTTCCCTGAGTTTATCCATGGTTGTTTATCTCCCATAAATTAAACCGTCTGAGATGAAGAGGAATCCTCATCAGAACCCTCTTTTTCTTTCCGTTCTTTTGCCGCTATTACAATCGCCTCTTCCCATGCTGATTTAAGTGTTTTTAGAATATCAACGGCATCATCTATCATCGTCGGATCATGTTTGATATTTGCCTGAATAAGTTTGTATTTTATGAAATCATACAAACTATACAAATTTCTCGCTACCTCTGGATTAGGGTCAAACGATAAAGAAGACATAAACTCTGTAACTATCGCCTGTGCCCGCAAAAGAAGAGTATGCGCCTCAGATATATTTTTGTTCTCAAGATGAATTTTTGCCTGCAGCGAATATTGAATTGCTCCGTCATAAAGCATAATAAGAAGCTTCTCAGGAGATGCCGTTGTTATCTGCGTCTTTTGATATTGTTTCAAATAAGGATTCGGATTCATCTGTATAACATGCCAACAAAAATTGATACTCTTCCCTCTAATTATTTATTAATACAGAAAAATTTTTATCCTATAAAAATATTATTTAACCCGATTTATCAACAAGAAGACCTGATGGATTTTTTATATGGGCAAAAAATTTCTTGAGCTGTTCAACAGAAATTTTTTCTATCACCTCTCCCGTATTGGAATCAATAATTTCAACACACTCATCCTGCAATCTGCATGCAATGCGGTTTTTATCCTCAATAACTTCTGTAGATGTCTGTTCCGGTGCAGCTTTGTCATCTTCATTTTCTTTCTTTTTATCAAATTCAAAAGACTCTGCGTTCTCATGTTTCTTTTGAGAATCAGGATTAAGTTTTATTTTTTCAGAATTTTCTATCTGTTTGAATATCTTGCTTGCCTGCTCATCAGCATCCTGTTTGACATAATTCAATAACTCAGATGGAGTAACTTCTCTGAGCAGTCCCAAATTCAAGTTTGTAAGTCCGTCAATGCCCATATTAATACATCCTGTATTGGTGTTCTTTCCATAGACTCTATCTAATATATTCCACGTTAGAAAAATTTTTAAACATTTTTCAAAAACATTAACTTTTATAACATTTTTCATGAAAAATGAAATTCTATTCCGAAAAAATTGTTATTATAAATATAATGTTAGGCTAAGAGTAAAAGAACGTGTCCAAAGAATTTGAATTTTTTTATGGCTGCAACTGCTACAGCAATATATTAAAGACAGGAAATAAATTCCTGATAAAAGACATATCAGGCGAGCTGCACCAACTCAATATTCAACAGTTTATTCTAATGTCACAGCTGAATAAATTTAAACTGGCTAAAATATCCTCCATGTCAAAATAATCTGGGAACTTATATAGCAAATTCCACAGATATCATTCTGAGGGCTTTAGCCCGAAGAATCCTTTTTGTTTAGATACTTCGCTAACGCTCAGTATGACGTTGTTTTGGAAATCCCGTAATCAGCTGCTTTAAAAATCCTCTCTTTTATGATAAAAAGAATAATCATAATAAGACATAGGAGAGAAAATTAATGCAGCAACAAGTTCTGGCTGATATCGGCGTATTTGGCGGTTCAGGTTTCTATGAATTTTTAGATAATACAAAACAAATATCAGTCGAAACTCCTTATGGAGACCCGAGTGATAAAATTACCATTGGAACAATCGGCAACAAAAAAGTAGCCTTCCTTCCAAGGCATGGCGCAGACCACAGAATTGCCCCTCACAAAATTAACTACAGAGCAAATGTCTGGGCAATGAAATCTCTCGGCATAAAAAGAGTTATCTCTCCATGTGCTGCCGGCAGTCTTCAAAAACATGTCGAACCGGGAAGTTTTGTCATCTGCGATCAGTTCGTAAACAAAACCTGGGGAAGATGCGACACCTTCTTCGAAGGTCCGCAGATTAAACACATCAGCGCAGCTGACCCCTACTGCCCGGAACTTAGAAAACTTGCAATAGAAGCAGCAAAACAAAACAACATCAAAGTCCATGAAACAGGAACTATTCTGGTAATTCAGGGACCGAGATTCAGCACAAAAGCAGAATCAAAATTCTACACAGAAAACGGCTGGGATGTTATTAACATGACTCAATACCCGGAAGTTTACCTCGTCAAAGAAATGGATATGTGCCCGCTCAATATCTCTCTCATTACGGACTATGACGCAGGTCTTGTCAGCGATACAGAACCGGTAAGCCATGAAGCAGTCCTGAAAGTGTTCAAAGAAAACAACGAAAAACTCAAAAAACTTCTCTTCACTTTGATAGAAAATATCCCTGATGAGCGTAATCACTGCAACTGTGCCAACTCATCAAATGTTTAAGGAGATATAAAAATGGAATTCAAAGAAGCTATCGCTCATCTCTTTACACTACTGTATCTGATTCTTCTTCTAAGAATAGCTCTGAGCTGGTTTCCACGTGTTGACTGGTACAAACAACCGTTTAAGTTCATAAACGATGTAGCTGAACCAATTCTCGCTCCATTCAGAAGAATTATCCCACCAATAGCAGGAATAGACTTCTCTCCGATAGCAGCATTCTTTGTTCTGCAGATAATTTATTCACTTATTTTAAACATTCTTTAAATTTTTTAATTTTAATTGTTAAATAATTTTTGTTCCGTATATAATAACTATTACTGTTAATAAAAAAAGGAGAAAACAATGAGTAATACAATAACTCTCGATATAGAAGAAAGAACACAAGGTCAAAACCCAAGACAAATCAGAGCAAACGGCAATCTTCCAATCACAATCTACGGAAAAGGAATGGACTCAGTGTCTGCTCAAATCAACACTCATGAATTCAAACACATCTATAGAGATAACAAAGACGCCGTATATGAACTGAAACTCGGCAAAAAAACTTATAAAACAGTTGTTCAAAACCTCCAAATCAACTATGGAACAACTGAAGAATTAAACGTAGAATTTAAAGTTATATAATCAATTCACAAAAAACAAAACTTCCTATATTCTTGGAAGTTTTGTTTTTTTATGAGGAATAAACCTCCTCAACAAAAAAATTTGCAAAAAAAAGACCGACTCGCGTCGGTTAAGTCTACCACATATTAGAGAGAGGAATTAGAGAGAGAAAATTTTTAAGTAAGATTTTTTTCTTACATGTGATTAATTCCACTTTTTTTTTGTTTCTAAACAATTTTATTCAAATTTATAAAGAAATATTAAGACAAACTTCAAAAAATGATTAACTTCGACTCATTATGCCTGAAATATTTTGGTCTTGAATTCGCCCCGCTGCTAACTTCAGGGCGTATACAAAAAATTCAGCAGCCATCAAGAAAAGAAATAATTCTTAATATCCGCTCTCTCGGACAAAACTATCCTCTTTATATAAACATAAACCCTCAATACCCGCATCTGTGTGTTCTGACAAAGCATGGTGAAGCGCAAAGAGAAGTAGAAAACCCTCAAAAACCGCCAATGTTCTGCATGCTGCTCCGTAAATATATTGAAGGCTCAAAAATCAAAAAAATTAATATACCTAAACATGAAAGAATCTTCGAAATTTTTATAGACAGCTACAGTGAACTTGGAGACATCGAAGAACTCGTCCTTACTATCGAGTTGATGGGAAAATACAGCAATATTATCCTATATAAAAGCTCTGATAAAACTATCATCGGCTGCGCTCACAACATCGGCGCAGAAAAAAGCAGAGTTAGAGAGCTATCAGGGGGACTGCCTTATATCTACCCTGAGCAGCCTCAAAAAAAAGATATCCTCTCAACTTCAAAAGAAGAATTTTTTCAGGATATGAAACTCCTGCATCAACCTGTATTCTGGGAGCTCAATCAGCTCTATTTTGACATAAGCGTCGCCATGGCAAAAGAACTCTGCGACTGCTGCAACATACAAGACGACTTCGAAAAAATTTCCGCTATCGAAACTCAAAAAATTTTCGACCTCTATGACAAAACCAGCTCTACACTGTCTTCATCGGCTCTCAACCCTTCAATCAGCAGCGATAAAAGTACTTATTCTCTCTTCTCTTTCAAAGAAGAAAATAACAGAACATACTTCAGCTCAATAAATGAAATGCTTAATGACTACTTCGGACACTTCGTCTTCGAAGATAAAATGAACAAAATCAAAAATAAAATCTTAAATATCACAAACAAAAATATAAAATACCTCAAAAAAGAAATCGAAAAACTGACCCCGACTCCAAATGACGAAGAAAAAGCCTTAAAATACAAACAAATCGGAGATATCCTTGCAGCAAACCTCTATATGCTCACCGAAAAACAAGACTCCGTAACTCTCAAAAACTTCTATGACAACAACAAAGACATAACAATCTCCCTCAATCCGGCAATAAGCCTGAATGATAACATACAAAAATACTACAAGCTCCACTCAAAAGCCAAAACCGCAATGGTTATGAATAAACAAAGAATAGAAAAACTCAAAGAAGAACTATATTATTTTCTTGAAATTCAAACCTCAACAAACTATGCAGACAAAATATCAACCCTCCTCGAAATCAAAGAAGAATTGATATCACAAAAAATTATGGATGACACACAACCAATACCTCAAAAACAAAAAACAAAAAATACTATTGAACTTGACAGCGAAGAAATCGATGGATATACAATCTTCATAGGCAAAAATAATAAACAAAACGACTACATCGTCTCAAAACTTTCAAGACCGAATGATATATGGATGCATGCACAAAATATGCCTGGCTCGCACATCCTGATAAAACTCCCCCCGGGCGAAGAAACACCTCCTGATAATATCCTGCTTAGAGGCGCTCAACTTGCAGCGCACTACTCTCAGGGAAGAAATTCGAAAAAAGTAGAAATTCTCTATACAAAAAGAAAATATCTCAAAAAACCACCCGGAGCAAAACCAGGATATGTCACCTACACCGAAGAAAAAACAATCGTCGTAGACTGAAATAACTACCCCACTTAGCTGATTAATGCTATATTATATATAAGAAAATCTTATATAGGGTGTTAATTCGGTGAAAAAATATTCAAACAACTTTCATAAATTCATAATTTTTATAATAATAACCATGCTCTGCATAATTACTTATTTTACAAATCAATATTTTGTAGAACCATCAGTGCATGACCTCTTCTCGAGGATGAACCTCTCGAATACCCCGTCTTCACAAATTATCAACATTGCAATAGACGAAAACTCCCTATCAAAAGTCGGCAGATGGCCTTGGAACAGAAATCTCTACGGAAATATCTTCGAATATGTCAAAGATGCAAAAGTCATAGTCTTTGACTCTGTTATCACTTCATCAGATAACATCCAATCAGACAAAAAATTCTTCTCAAGACTGAAAAAAATGGATAACCTCATCCTCGGCACATTCTTCTGCAACAAAGAACAAAATTCAACAATAAATATGACCCCCTTTGCGGTAGATATCCAAAACGGAAAACAAATGCGGCTGATAGAATATCAGTATTATGCAAACCTTCCTGAAGATTTGGTTAAAAATGCTCACTCTATAGGCTCTGTATCAACTCTCCCTGATAACGACGGTGTAATCAGAAAACTAAGCCCGATATTCCGGCACAACAAAACTTTCTACCCCTCTGTCGGCATAAAAGCCGCAATGAAATATAAAAACATAAACTCTCTTGCCTACAAAAATAACACTCTCATCCTCGGCGACATCACAATCCCCCTCGACAAAACAAACTCCGAAGTCTACCTGCAATGGTACAAACCATCAAAACAAAACGTAAACTTCATCACTCACAAAACTTATAGCGCTTCTGACATTCTTGACTCTTACAACAAAATGAAAAAAGGAGAAAAACCTCCGATTCCTCAAGAAGAATTCAAAGACAAAATTATAATAGTAGGGGCAACAGCTTACGCCCTCAACGATATCAAAAAAACTCCCATAGGCGTGGACTACCCGGGGCTCGAAATACAGGCAACCTTCATCGATAACATCATCAACAACGACTTCATGAAGAAAACAAGCCTCGCTCTAAACCTTATCGTCCTTGCAGTGCTTGTCATTCTCACTGTTCAAACAGCAAAGCAGCTGCCTATTATTTATTCCCTTCTTACCCTCATAACAATAATCCTCGGGTGGTTCTATATAGCAAAAAATATCTTCTTCGCAAACGGCTATATCATTGATGTTATAACACCTCTCAGCTTCGTTCTGCTGGCATACTCCCTTACATTTGTATACAAATACTTCCTCGCAGGAAGAAGCAGAAATAATCTCAAAAACGTCATGAGTAAATATATCTCAAAATCAGTTATGAAAGATGTCCTCAAAAACGAAACAGCTGAACTCGGCGGAAAAAGAGCCTACGTTTCGGTTCTGTTTGCTGATATAAGACAATTTACATCAATCTCGGAAGTCTACACCCCGGAAGAAGTTTCCTCGCTCCTCAACGAGTATTTCTCCCTAATCGCCCCGATAATAGACAAATACAACGGAACTCTCAATAAATTTATGGGCGATGCAGTCATGGCAATCTTCGGAGCACCGATAGAAGATGAAAACCACGCCAAAAACGCTGTCCTATGCGCCGAAGAAATTCTGCTCGAAGTGAAAAAACTCAACTATAAATGGAAAATATCAAACAAACCTGAAATAAGAATAGGTGTTGCAATCAATACAGGCTACGTGTTTATAGGGAACATCGGTTCAAAAGACCGGATGGAATTTACAGTAATCGGCGACAGCGTCAATATAGCAAGCAGAATAGAATCACTCAACAGAGTCTACAACACCTCTTTCTTAATAAGCTCATCAACCTACGAAAAAGTCAAAGATATCGTCAATACAATCAAAATACGTGATGTATCAATAAAAGGAAGAATATCAAGCGTCACAATCCACGAAGTAATAGAAATTAAACATGACAATCAAAATAACTAATCTTGAAACTCTAAAAAAAGCAATAGAAATAGAAATAGAAAACCACTACATAGACATAAGAGGAAAGTCGCATACTTTCTCAAGTTTTATGCTGCAAGAACTCAAAGAAATCCTCAAACAGGATAAATCTAACCCGAAACTGAAAAACCTCCTAAAAATTTTCGAAAACTACCCGCTCGACAACGTGGCAGGCAGAATCAAAGCCGTAAAACACCTCATAAACACCCTGAACCACCCTGAAGACGATGAACCTCAAAAAACAAAATCATCTTCAACAGCACCTTTCACAAAAACTCCAGACCAAACAGACGTCATGTATGTGAAAGGAGTAGGTCCGAAACTTGCAAATATCTTCAACAAAATGGGCATCTACACGGCAGAAGACCTCCTCAAATACTACCCGAGAAAATACCTCGACTACTCCATAAGAACCTGCATCGCTGACCTCGAAGAAGGAACCGATGCCTCTATCTTCGGCACAATCAAATCAGTAAACGCCTACACCTCTCACCGCAAACAAAACCTCTCAATCATCACAATACAGGTATATGACTCAACAGGCACTGTTCAGGCAAGCTGGTTCTACGGAAAAACAAACAGATATACCCTCGAACGATACAAATCACGCTTCAAAAAAGGAGCCAACATCATCCTCTCAGGCAAAGTCAAACGTGATGAATACACAGGTCAAATTATAATCGACAAACCTCAGGAACAAATCCTCTCCGGAGACTTCGACGAGAACTCTGAACCGACAAGCCTTCACCTCGGGAGAATAGTCCCTGTCTACCCGCTCAGCGAAAACCTCCACATAAAAACCCTCAGAAACGCTATTCACAACGCCATAGAAAAATATGCGGAATACATGAACGAAGTTCTCCCTCCTCCAATCATCAATGAATACAACCTGCTTTCAAAACAACAGGCAATCAGACAAATCCACTTCCCTAGCTCTCAGGACATCCTTGATAAAGCGAGAAGACGCCTCATATTCGAAGAACTCTTTCTCATACAACTCCGTCTTGCTTATATAAGACAGCTGAATAAAATTTCACAGGAAGGAAACATCATCGGAATCAAAGAAAACGGACTCGTACATCAGTTCATAAACTCCCTCCCCTTCACTCTTACCTCTGCCCAAAATAATGCTTTCAATGAAATCTTAAAAGACTTGCAGGATAAAACTCCTATGCAAAGACTCCTTCAGGGTGATGTCGGCAGCGGGAAAACAGTTGTCGCCTGCCTCGCTATCCTTAGCGCAATAGAAAACGGCTACCAGGCAGCACTCATGGCGCCGACAGAAATTCTCGCAGAACAGCACTACAAAAATTTTGTAAACTGGCTTACTCCTCTCGGATTGAGCGTCGGTCTTTTCGTCGGAAAACACGGAGCAAAAGTCAGAAGAGAAATGCGCCAAAACCTCAAAAACGGCCAAATTCATCTCGCAATAGGAACCCATGCCCTGATACAAGAAGGCATAGAATTCAACAACCTCGGACTTGTCGTCATTGACGAACAGCACAGATTTGGCGTAAAACAGCGTCTTGAATTGAAAAACAAAGGCATAAATCCGGAAATGCTTACCATGACAGCAACACCAATTCCGAGAACACTTGCTCTCACAGTACACGGCGACCTTGATATCACTGTCATAGATGAACTGCCAAAAGGGAGGAAACCGGTCAAAACAGCCCTCCTAACGGCTTCTGAGAGAAAAAAAGCTTACAACCTCATAAAACAGGAAATCATATCAAAAAATCAGGTCTACATAGTCTTCCCGCTGATAGAAGAATCTGAAACTCTCTCGGCAAAAGCGGCAACAAAAGAAGCAAAACGCCTGCAAGAAGAAGTATTTCCTCAATACAGCATAGGACTCGTGCATGGAAAAATGCCTCCGCAGGAAAAAGATGAAATCATGGAGGACTTTAGAAAAGGCAAATATCAAATCCTAGTCAGCACAACAGTAATCGAAGTCGGAGTGGATGTGCCGAATGCTACGGTAATAATTATTGAAAACGCCGAACGTTTCGGACTTTCCCAGCTGCATCAGCTCAGAGGACGTGTCGGACGCTCCGATAAACAATCATATTGCGTGTTGATTAGCAACTCAAAAACACCTGAAACGCTTGAGCGCCTGAACATAATGACTCAAACAAACGACGGCTTTATCATCGCAGAAAAAGACCTTCAAATCAGAGGTCCGGGCGAATTTATGGGGACAAGACAAAGCGGTGTCGCTGATTTGCTTATTGCAGATATAGCAAACGACACAGAAATCCTCGATCAAGCTCGAAAAGCTGCCTTTGATTTTATATCAAATAACAGCCTATCAGATTACCCTCAACTCTCTAAATACATAAAAAACAACACAGAGATGCTAAACGCAGGTTAAATACCCCTAGTCGTCTTTTCTTGTTTCTATTTCCTTCTCTTTTTGTCTGAGAAAATTCTTCGCCATAACATTCTTCGCTTCGTTGTTAATCTTTACAAAAGATGCAATAAAACTCAGACGATGTCTTGTTGAATAAAAACTCTCAGTAAAATAAATCTCATCAGGAGTCATTTTCTCTCACTCATTCTTTTTTGGTAACAAGCGAATATACCGCTTATTTTTGTAATGTTATCGTAAAAAAAACAAAACATAAACAAATTTGATAATAAATATAAAAAACTTTTCAAAAACTTTACAATAACCAACACTCGTTGTTTTATAATAAAATAAACTATCAGAGGTGAACTATGAACAAACATGTAATCGCCGTTTCAGGGAAACAATTTGCCGGAAAAGATACGGTCGTCGAAATTCTCCTGCAATATCTCAAAAACTTCAAAAGAATAGGCATAGGCGACGCAATTAAAGAAGAATATTCAAAAAGAACAGGTCTTTCTGTTGAAGAAATAGAAAAAAACAAATCTGCATACAGACCTGATTTGATAGCACTCGGAGATGAAGGCAGAGCCATAAGCTCAGATTACTGGCTCAGAAAAATTCTCGACTCTGATTTCAATGTCATCATCTCTGATTTAAGACTGAAAAACGAACTTAACCTCGCAAAGCAATACAACGCTATAACAATAAGAGTTGAGTCCTCGAGAGAAAACAGAGCCAAAAGAGGCAACATTGTTAAAGAAAATGACTTAACTGAAACTGACCTCGATGATATAACCTCATGGGACTTCATCATCGAAAACAACTCGGACTACGATACTCTCAAAAATAACGTACAAATTGTCGCACAACAAATCAAAGAAAAAATCTCCTCAAAAAAATAAAGCCATCCATTTTTGGACGGCTACTAGACTTGGGGAGGAGGTTGGGGTATGACCTTTCGGTCTTATACTATATTTATCGGCACCGACAAAAAAGTCTTTAATTTTTATTTTAAAACTCCTCCATTTGATGTATATCAAAATATCTGTTATATTAATAATAAGATATTTATTAAAATCTTTGTTCAAATAATATCCCGCATACCAACAAAACAACATATTTTATCTCTTCTCCATCTCAAATATTAATAAATTTTGCAATTATTTTTATAAATAAAGCAATTTTTGTTGACCTCTTGTTTTATTATAAACACACAAAAAAAGGTATGTTTTTAGACTTAAAACTAATTTTGGAGGTTCTATGACTGGTAGTGAATATAAAACCGTGGACAAATCAACAATGACCAAGCTTACTATAGCTAGTCTTCCATCTGATATCCCTGATTTGAACTCGGTTGACTCGACAAAAGACAACATCATCGCCTCATGGCTTCAAAATTGGATAAAAAACGACTTGAGCACAGGCAAGATTTCTACAGGCAATCTCCTTCCTCAAAAAGCTGATATAGCAAAATATTTAGGTGTGAGCATCGGTACCGTTCAGAATGCCATCAGATACATCGAAGACAACGGTTATGTCGAATCAAAACAGCGCATCGGCACCATGATTAAAGACCTGAACTCTTCAGACGCACAGGTCAGAAAACAAACTTCAAAAAGGGACCGTGTAATCGCATCTATCAAAAAACTTATCGTGGATAATAACTACAAAATTGACGAAGCTCTGCCATCTTCAAGAGAATTTTCAAAAATGCTCGGCAGTACAGCAAACACAACACGCCTTGCGCTAGAACATCTGAGCGCACTAGGTGTTGTAGAATCAAAAAACAGCAGAGGCAACAAATCAAACTGGATTCTCAGACAAAAACCACAAATAGACTCTGCAACAGAAGAAGTATCTGGAGATATATCATCAGATACACTCGTTGATCAGGTCGAAAGAGATTTGAAAAATTACATAACAAAAAACTTCAAAGTTAATGATAAAATGCCTACTCACTTTGAACTGGCAGATGTATTGCATGTAAGCATCAAAACAGTACATGACGGAATGAAAAGACTGATTGAACAAAAAATTCTCAAAGCGAGAAGAGGAAGATACGGCACCGTTATCACAAGAATGCCTGATTCTGAAGTATCTCCTGAGGATATGATGTTCGCACCGGCGTCTGATGCTGTATTCTACAACTATGAACGTGTTGAAAAACACCTCAAGATGCTCATTAAAACGAACTACAAAGTCGGGCAAAAACTTCCATCCATGGATGAACTTTCAAAAGAACTCGACGTAAGCAGCAATACAATCAGAAAGGCGCTGCAAAATCTTGAAAAAGAACATATAGTAGAATTTTCAAGAGGCAGATACGGCGGAACTTTCATCACAAGAATTCCAGAAGAAAAAGAAAGCGCAAAATACTCATGGGTTTCTGTGAACCATGAACACATCAAAGCTTACAAAACACCATCCGTCTAAATAGCCTGAGATTGCAGCTCAGCAAGAGTTGTTTCCATATTCGCATATTGTTTTTGAAGACGTTCTCTGATAGCTTCAAGTCGTTCTTCTTCGTCGCTTATCGACTTATCAAGGCTTGTTATGCTCTGGCTGATTGAATTTGTCTTCATGACAAAATAACCGTCTTCATAATCAAGGTAATCATCAAGACGCTCATCAAGTTTTTCAAAAATACCCTGAATTCCTGCGTCGCTATCTCCTATCAAAAGCGCTCTTACATCATCAGGATGCTCGTTGAAGGCTTCCAGAAAAGCATCTTTATCAAATGTCAGAGTAGAAGATGTTGATGTTGCATCTGTAGATATAGCTCCGCTTGTTATACCGATTAATGAAGGGGTTTTGTATTCCAAATCATCACTGTCTACAGACCCCATCAACATACTGCGAAGCTCTGTCTGCATACGTGATAGTGTATATTCACCTTTCAAAACACCATATTCACCTGTTTCAGTATCACTTGTTGAATAAGACTCTAAAGTAGTAACCATATCATTGTAAGCATCAACAACTTTCTGCACTGCTTCAACAAGAGCATCGGTATTCTCCGTAATTGAAACCTCTACAGGTTCATCTTCTTTGGTAACCTTTTGAAGAGTCAGCGTAAGCCCCTCAATACCTGACTCGCTTGATGTGACGACATTTGATTTGACAGAAATTTTCTTACCGTCAATTTCTATCTCTCCATCAACTCTTTTTGAGTGGTTTCCGCCAGAGTTATCCCACACACCTGCCGAGTCGGTAACTCCGTAGTTGCTCAACAATGCAGAACCTGAGAAAAAGATATAATCCGAACATAACGTATCCTTTCCTGTAAATACAAGCTCGTTTTTAACCTTATCATAGCTGACTGTTGCCGTTGAATCACTGTCTTTGTTAACGGCATTAATCAAATCATTAACAGTTGTATCTTCATCTATCTCTATCTCAACTCCCGCAAGGTTTATCTTTCCTCCGCTAGTAACCGGAAATTTCAAATTTGCACTGTTATCAAGAATTTTTCCCGATAAATTCAGCCATGTCTTCTGATCTCCGACTATCTCCGTCGGGATAACATTCTCATCAAACGTAATTCCCATTACATCAAAAAAGTTCGATGACGACCCTCCGACACCGCTCAGTCTGAAGTTGCTCGACTCTGTTGTATGAGAACCGAGGTCAATCGAAAATCTTCCATCATCAGTTATGGAACACTTCACATCAGACAGCCCGAGAGAATTCCCATCACCGTCTGTTGCCTCTGCCATGGCATCGTTTATCTTCGTCATAAGCGACTCCATGGTATCACCGTTTGCTATCTCTACAGTAATCTGAGTTGTCTTCGGATTTGATGAATCTGAATAATAACTGAATGAAATATTACCGCTCGTAATTCCTAAATCAGTAACAGACGTCTTTCCTGTCATATAACCGGCAAAATCCTCTAAAACTGTTTTTGGAGGTTCTGCAAGCTTATTTACGGATATTTCGTAATCACCTTTTTGTATAAGATTGTTTGATGTAACTTTTATAGCGGACTCATTAGAGCTTGTAATATCTTTTTTGTTAAATAAATCAAATGAGGAAACAATATTACCATCCAATAATGTCTGCAATGCAGATTGAAAGGCTTTATATTTTGTACTCATTGTTTGATATGCAGACTTTTCAGCATTATATGTTTCCTGCTGCTCTTTAAATCTGTTTAATCTGTAAGATTTTGAAGATATCTCTGCTGATATAAGAGCATCCGTATCCAACCCTGAAACCAATCCGCCAAATGTTACTGACATAACTTTTCCTCATCATATAGTTTTACTCCTACATGATAGATTGATTTGCAAGCTCTTTCATCCTGTAAAAACAGTATTTGATTGTTATTTCTTTATGACTGTAATTTCTTTATAATGCGTCAAATAAGGCAGATGTTTCTCTTCTATCAGCTCACCGGGCATAAGTATCGATATCCCTGGAGGACACTCGGCAATAACTTCTGCACAAATTCTTCCTATAGCTTTGCCAAGAGGAATTCTCTCTGTTTCACTCTGATGAGCCTTCCTCGGTGACATAACTATATCAGGCTCACACAAAGGCATATACTTGCTTTCTTCTGTTTCAAGATGAGATATATCAGAAAATCCGCTCTTTATAATCGACTCTATGCAATCACAGAAATATTCTATATCTTCAAATTTGTTCCCGATATTTGATAATATCAAAATCCCTTCATCTGAAGCTGATTCTATTTCGATATGATATTCGACTTCAAGAATGGTTTCAAGCCTTTTACCGCTCAATCCTCGAACTTTCAAAAAGATTTTTGTCGGGTCAATGGTCTTTTCTTCAGAAGAAAGACACTCAACACCTTCAATAGAAGACAAACGCTGTCTTAAATATTTCGAATGCTTCAAAGCTTTCTCAATTGCGACATGACCCATCCTGCTCTGGAGATAGGCTCTTGCAGAGTCCAAACTTGCAAGCAGAAGATATGACGGGCTGGTTGAGTGCAAAAGCTTTAAATTAGCTTCCAGAGCTACAAGATTAATTCTCGAATTCTCGGCTACATGCAGCATGGAGCTCTGCGAAAAACTTCCGCCTGTTTTATGCAGCGAATGAACAACAGCATCAGCACCGAGTTTCAGCGCTGACTCAGGAAGCTCTTTGTTGAAATTCCACAGACAGCCATGCGCCTCATCAACAATCAAAGGAACATCATAACGTCTGCAAACTTCTGCAATTGACTTTATGTCGCTGACAATCCCTTCATAAGTAGGACTTGTTACCCAGACAAATGCTGCATCACGGTTTTTCTTCAATGCTTCTTCTATGGATTCAGGTGTAATCTCTCCAAACAATCCCCAGTTATCAAGTTTCTCAGGCATAACCCACACGGGATTTGCTCCTGACATAATCAAACTTGTCAAAACGGAACGGTGAGAATTTCTTCCGACAATGACACTTTGATTTTCCTTTGCAAGCGTAAGCCCTAACGCAAGATTGCCGATTGTTGAGCCATTCAGCAAAAAGAAGGTTTTCTTTGCACCGAATGCTTTAGCAGCAAGCTCCTGAGCCTCTGCTATCGGACCCGTCGCAGGATGAAGAGTTCCAAGATTGTCAAATTCATCAGTTGTATCAAGAAAGGGAACTCTATCACCTATCAAATCTCTAAAATCTTTGAGAATGGCCTCACCTCTTGTATGCCCCGGAATATGCAGCTGCACCGAAGGATTTTCATAATATTTTTTCAAAGCATTGACAACAGGAGCGTATGGAACTTCAATATCCTTAAACAATAACTTATCTCTAAAAGACAGTGTTTTTGTAATGATATTTTTACCTTTTATAAAATTGTTCAACTCTCAAGATTCCTTCTTTTTGCCTAGTGATTACATACCGGTGATTATGTTATACTTTATAATTACAACTATTTCAATACTTTATAATAAAAAACAAAAAGTTTTTATTTTTGCCACTGCTTCAGCTTTACATTATGAAACAATTAACCATGTTCAAACCTGCCTCTACTAAAACACTGTTGTTCTCTTTTCTGCTTCTGCCGTTCCTTATCTTTGGGAATTATTCTTATGCGGTGCAGGAATACTCGGAGGAAGAAACAAGCATCGAACGTGAAGAAAAAGACCCGAATCAACCTCTCGAATCTCAAATCGAAATAATAGAACATGAACTGAATGAACCTATTCGAGGATTTCTTGGAGAAGATGCAAAAATCAGAATAGGCGGTGATATGGTTTATGGGACCGGAGATGGGGCAAATCAGGTCTATTTCCCGCAGTTTTCGGTAGGTATACAGGGAAATATTACAGAAAATAACTTCTTCCTCGTTGACTGGAACATCGCAAATATGTGGAGAGGAAACTTTGAACAGAGCATGATGGACATAACTCTCAGAAACGAATCCATCAAGAATAACAAAATTTATATCGGAAGAATGCGTCCTCAGGTTGGTATTGACGGCACGGTATCGAGTTATCACATTCCGATGATAGAAAGAGCTCAAATTTCAAGAACCTTTGCCGGAATAAGAGACTACGGGATAAAAATAAACGGCGACTACAAATACGCAAAATATTCCTTCGGATTGTTCAACGGTTTCAGAAACGAACTCAGGCATAACCCCGGAAGCCCTGATTTTTCAGGGATGATTGTGCTTATTCCGATGAACAGCGAAAAATTCGGCGAATTCTCCATCGGCGGTGGCTACTCTACAGGAAAGAGATATTACAGCTACAATGTGCTCAGCTCTTATGCAAAATATTCATATAAAAAACTCGACATAGAAGCTGAATATATGCATGCTGACGGTTACAACGGAGAAGTAAACAGCCCTGATAAAGCTCAGGGATTTTATATTATGCCCACCTACCACCTCAGCGATAACATAGAAATTCTTGCCCGCTATGATGTCTTTGACCCGAATGTAAATATCGGCGACAACAACTCAAAAGAGTACTCCATAGGCATAAACTACTATCTCGCAAACAGAAGAATAAGACTCGCCACAAACTATGTCTACGCAGATACACCAAACGGAAACTCAAACCGCATAATGTTTATGACTCAGTTCAGACCCTAGGGATAACGTGATGTTGCCTTCTCAAGCATATGAGCAAGCGCTTCGCTTCCTTCAAAGGGCTGTTTTTTCAACTTTTCAACCGCCGAAGCAACATCATAGTCAACAAATTTATGCACAATTTCATACTCTGATTTTTTCAAATCAGGATAATTGAATATAACATAACATGCCTTCGGCTCTTCGCTGAAAGGACGTCCGACGCTGCCAGCGTTAACTACGGTTTGATTTTCAAGCTGGTAGCCTGCAGGCATATGAGTATGCCCGCAAAAAATCAAATCCTCATCAGCATCCTGAATTATTTCTTTTATTTTATCAACCGGCTGGTTCGGCAATATATCTTCATTATTCCGGCGCGGGGATCCATGAACAAACAAAACATCAATCTGACCGATTGTTTCAGTGTGAGCAAAAGGAAGCTCGCTCAAAAATTCTTTCTGAGAATCACTCAACACCTCCTGTGCATACACAAGGGCATTTGCCATAATTTTATTCGGAGGAGTATATTTTTCTCTGTCTGCACCGACAGCTTTGACAATCATCTCATCAGTGTTCCCCTGAATAAACGTAACATCTTCCTCTTCAGAAAGCTTTCTCAAAAAATCCACGGTTTCTGACGGTTGAGGTCCTGCCATCGCCAAATCACCGCATATAAAAATCCTGTCAGCTTTCTCTTTTTTGGCGTCCTCCAATACAGCCTTAAGCGCCTCGAGATTGCCATGAATATCAGATAAAACCGCTGCTTTCATATTATCCCTTTTGTTGTTTTGATTTTATATTCAACGCCGCATCATGTGCCAGGAGGTAAACACCGCAAGTTTTATAGGGTTTCATATACCAAGCGCACTCTTCTTGCAGACACACCTGAGGATATGTCTGACCTGCGCTTATCAGCGGGCAAAACGGAATTTCTTTTGTTGCAGCCATTTTTTATTTCTCCATTACATTAAACAAACATAATTATACAAATTTTCTTTAATTATGGCTACATAGTTTCTGGAGCACTGACTCCAATCAAGCCTAAAGCTGTTTTTAACACTTGTTTTGTAGAAATAACAAGCGATAAACGAGCCTTCATAACTTCTTTTTCAACATTCAGCACTCTTGCACAGTTGTAAAAATGATGGAATGACGCAGCCAACTCAAGAAGATATCTGCATAGCATATAAGGTGCTCTGAGCTTTGAGGCAACAAGTACAACATCTTTGAAGTTTTCTATCTTCAAAATCAGCTCTCTTGTTGCAGAAACAGCATCCTTATCAGAGTCATTCCACAGATTATTCAAGTCAGCTGTTTTCTCAAGATTTTCAAGTTCCTCTTTTTCAAAGAATGCACTCAACGTAGAGTTATTCTCTACATCAACCCTCGGAGCACACGCATTTCTCAATATGCTAGATGAGCGGGCATGGGCATATTGTGCATAATACACGGGATTTTCATCATTCGATGATTTAGCAAGATCTATATCAAAATCAAGCGTGGTATCTATATTTCTCATAATCATCCAGAAACGTGTTGCATCAACGCCTACCTCTTCTATCAAATCTTCAAGAGTAAGCATTCTCGTACGTTTACCCATCCTTACCTGTTCGCCGTTTTCAACAAGATTAACTAACTGCCCGAGCAGAACTTCCAACTTATCAGGGTCATCTCCAAGTGCCTCTATTGATGCTTTAACCCTTGCAACATAACCATGGTGGTCAGCTCCCCAGATGTTTATCAATTTATCAAAGCCTCTTTTGAGCTTGTCATAGTGATAAGCTATATCTGCAGTCAAATAAGTATTTGTGCCATCGTTTTTCTTGATTACCCTGTCCTGTGTATCCCCGTAATCAGAAGACCTGAACCACACAGCACCGTCCTTTTCGTAGAGTTTGCCGGCATCCTCGAGTTTTTTCACACAAGCGTCAACATATCCGTTTTGATGGAGGTACAACTCGCTGAAATAGTTATCAAAATGAACTCTGAAATTCGCAAGCAAATCCTGTTGTTTCTTGAGCATTTGAGCTTTTGCATAAACAGCCATCTCTTTCATTATTTCATCCGAAGGATTGAGCACATCCTGACAGCTTTTTGCAAAATCTTCGGCTTTTTTTGAGTTATCTTTCAAATAGTTTTGAGCTGTTTCTATCAGATAATCACCCGTGTAATAATTTTTCGACAACTCTTCATCAGCAGGGAAATCAGCAGGCTTGCCCATCTGCTGCAAAACTCTTATCCATAAAGATTTTGCAAGATTGTTTATCTGATTGCCTGCATCGTTGATATAAAACTCCTGATAAACATCATAAGAAGAAAACTTCAACAAATTGGCAAGAGCACTCCCCATCGCAGCCCATCTGCCATGCCCGATGTGCAGAGGTCCTGTAGGATTAGCGGAGATATATTCAAGAATGATTTTTTGCGACTTCCCTGACTCATTTGACCCGTACATATCTTTTTTCATCAAAACTTCTTCTACAACGGAATTCAAAACTTTATTTGTCAGCTTAAAGTTAATAAAACCTGCTATTACGGTAATATCAGCCTCTGAAAAATCCATATTATCAGCAATAATCTGCGCTATCTGGACAGGCGCTTTTTTTGCAAACTTTGCAAGAGGAGAAACGTTCACCGCAAAATCACCATATTCTGCGTTTTTTGGTATTTCGCATCTCAAAAGTTTCTGATAATCTTCCATCTCTGGCAGTTGTCCAGCTTGCACGGCTTTTGTGACAGCTGATTCTATTTTATTCAAAATTAAATCTTTAAACATATTCCTATCCTATTCGCTCTTTTGCGTAAAATCATTATAACAAAAAATTATTCATCCACTACTTCTATATAATCTTTCTCTATCATCCTGATGTGTTCCCCTGAAATTCTCTCCCCCGGAACAAGAACAGCAATACCCGGAGGATAAAATGTAACGGTTTCTTTTGATATAAACCCTTCTGCATCCTCAGGTTTGAGTTTTCTGCCTTTTGAAAAAAATGCTTTCCTAGGCGCCAGCTTCATCGCGGGAAGAAGATATTCTCCCTGAAAAGAAGGCTCTTCTGCTGAATAATTCTTTGATGATATGCTCTTGAAAGCTCTATACAATCTTTCAAATTTGTTCTTCTCAGTCCCGCTGCCAAAAATAAAAAGCGCCCCTTTGGAGTTACATAGCTCATCTTCTATTCTGAATTTTTCAAACAATATCTCAGATAGCGCATAACCGCTCAGACCTCTCACACTCACAAACATCTTTGTCACATCATCATTCTTGAAAACTTCAATCCCTTCTAGAGCTGCAAGTTTTTCTTCAAGAGCAAAAGCTTCTTCAACAACACTGCTGAGTTTTTTTCTCCCCTTTGATGAATTCAAAAAAGATACTGCGCCCTCGACGCTTGCTAGAATAGGAAAAGATGGAGAGGTCGTATTTATCAAATTCAGCGACTGCTGGATTTTCTCTTCTTCAACCAGAGAATGATGAGAAAGATGTAAGATTGCTCCCTGATTTAATGCTGACGCATTCTTATGCAGCGATTGAACGCTCACATCAGCGCCTTCTTCAACAGCCGTAAACGGAAGCTCCGGAGAAAAATTCCACAGCGCACCATGCGCCTCATCAACAATCAAAACAACACCGTGTTCATGACACAAATTGGCAATATCAGCAATATCACTCTTCTTGCCTTCATAAGTCGGACTTGTGAGAACAAGAGCTTTTATATCTCTATGCTGCTTCAGCAAATCAGAAATATCATCTCCCCTCACCCCTGAGAACAAATTCCATCTTTCTTCAATTTCAGGCATAAACCACACCGGAATTGCTCCGCTCAAAATAAGCCCCTGTATTACGCTTATATGAACATTCCTTGGTAACAAGACCTTATCACCGTCTTTCAAAGAAGACAGCATAGCGGCAAGTATCCCTGAAGTCGAACCGTTGTAGAGATAAAAACTCTTCTTCGAACCGTAAATTTCAGCTGCCAGCTTCTGCGACTCAAAAAATGTGTTCTTCGGGTTTCTGATGTTATCAAATCCGTCAATCTCGGAAAAATCATTGCGGAAAACCTTACTGCCAAACAAACTCTTTGCGGGATTGCAGATTATCTTTGATTGAACATGCACCGAGGTCGTAAATAACAGCCTCTTGAGAGAATGATTAAATCTTTTTGCCAAATTTATAACTTTCATACTTAGATTATAGTAAAATATAATGAGAAACGCTAAATTTTCTAAGGAAATCATATGGAAAATCTAAACCTCTTTAACATACCCCAGCAGATAGAAGCACTGCGAGAGCTGATAAATAAATATAACCACCAGTACTACATCCTCGATAACCCTGAAGTTACAGACGCCGAGTATGATGCCACTTTCAGAAAACTGAAAGCTCTCGAAGAAGCATATCCTCAATACAAAACTCAGGATAGCCCGACAAACAGAGTCGGTGCCGTTGTCAGCGAGAAATTTGACAAAGTTACCCACAAATTCAGACTCTACAGCCTCGATAACTCAAACTCTGATGAAGAACTTATCAAATGGTATGAAAGAATACAAAAAGCTTACCCGGATGAGGAAATAGAAGTTTTCTGCGAGCTGAAAATAGACGGGCTCGCTATTGCCCTTACTTATGAAAACGGAAAATTTATCCTTGGAGCAACAAGAGGAGACGGGACAACAGGAGAAGATATCACTCCAAATCTCAAAACAATCAAAACAATCCCTCTTTCCATAAAAGAAAAAAAACGCCTCGATGTAAGAGGGGAAATTTATATGCCCAAAAGCTCTTTTGAGCAGCTGAATGAAAAAAGAGCAAAAAAAAACGAGCCTCTCTTCGCAAATCCGAGAAACGCAGCAAGCGGCTCGGTAAGACAGCTTGATTCATCTATCACGGCAGAAAGAAATCTGAATATCTTCACATATGCGGCAATTCTCAAAGACGAAAAAATCAAATCACACTCTCAAATGATGGAATACCTGAGAGAACTCGGTTTTCATGTTAATGAAATAGGACGCTTATGCAAAAGCGCACAGGAAATTGTAGACTTTTGCAGAGAATGGCAGGATAAGAGATTCGAACTTGACTACGCAACAGACGGCATCGTCATCAAAGTGAACGACCTGAAAAAGCAGGAAGAACTCGGTTTCACGGCAAGAAGCCCGAGATGGGCAACTGCCTACAAATTTCCTCCAGAGGAACTCCCGACAAAACTCAAAGAGGTAGAACTCAATGTCGGCAGAACAGGTGCAATCACTCCCGTTGCAATCTTAGAACCTATACAGCTTGCAGGGACAACCGTTTCAAGAGCAAGTTTGCATAACTTTGATGAAATACAGCGGCTTCATGTCAGAATAAACGACACAGTAGTCGTCAAAAAAGCCGCTGAGATTATCCCGAAGGTAATCAAAGTTGATGAGTCAAAGCAGAATGACAACCCGATAGAAATTCCAGTTCCGACAGAATGCCCTGTCTGCCATGCCAAAGCGGAAAGAAAAGAAGGGGAAGTCGGATTATATTGCTCCAACACCCAAAACTGCCCCGCACAAATAAAAGGACGTATCGAATACTGGGCATCAAAAGACGGTCTTGATATCGACGGCATGGGGGAGGCTTTGATTAACCAGCTTGTTGAAACGGGCATGGTCAAGGATGTTGCCGATTTATACGCTCTATCTCAGGATGATTTGAAAAAGTTAGACAAAATAGCAGAAAAATCGTCTAATAATTTATACAACGCCATACAGAAAACAAAAAGACCGGCGCTGAATCGTTTTATCAGTGCGCTGGGCATAAGGTTTGTCGGAAAAGAAACAGCAGACATCCTAACAGAAGAGTTTACATCTCTTGATGAAATAATGAACACAGATACTGAAAAATTATCACAGACAGAAGGTATCGGAGATAAGATAGCGCAAAGTATTTCGGACTTTTTTAAAGATAACAATACACTTCAGCTGTTGGATAAACTCAAAAAAAATGATGTTATTCCAACAAAAAGTAGTATAATGAAAAAATCGGACATATTTGAAAATAAAATATTTGTTCTCAGCGGAACGCTGAGTTCGCTCACAAGAGAGGAAGCTCAGGAGATAATAAAATCTCACTCCGGGAAAACAACTTCTTCCGTAAGCAAAAAAACAGACTATCTTCTCCTCGGGGAAAATCCCGGGTCAAAATTGCAGAAAGCAACCGCTCTCGGGGTAAAAATCTTAACAGAAGAAGAATTTTTGAATATGCTGAACCGGCAAAAAACAGAATAGGAGAGAAATATGAATAAAAAAGAAAAAGGTTTCAAAGTTGTTCAAATTTCAGGTCTAAAAGGACTATTTTTGATATGTTTTGTCCTGTTTTGTTTATTCTGCGGATTTATTATATTCCCTGTATGGTTAATCATGCAGGTTTGGAACTACGGATTAACTGAGATTGTCTCGCTGCCAAAACTCAGTGCCCTGCAGGGGGCTTTAATCTGGAGTATTGTCTGTGTTCTTGCTGTTATGTCTTGCAGAAACAGCTTTTCGATTCAGGCATGCTCAGAAGATATCATAGCCAAAGATCTGGAACTCAAAAATATAGTAAAAGATCCGATTGTCAAAGACTATGAGTCTGAAAAAGAGGAAATACACAAATAAAGGAATGAATGAAGTATGAACAAAAAATTACCGGTCGTTTTATCGGCTCTTGTTTTGTTGTCTGCACTAAGCGTCAGCTATGCTTATGCGACACCTGTTGAAAAAGAAAAAAGAGGCGTTATTGTAACAGACGCAGTTGAAACAAACTATGTTGACCCTGACCAGCTTGTTTTGACAGTAAGCATTGAAACACAAGCCAAAAAGGCAAAAGATGCAATGGACGAAAACACGGAAAAAGCATCTGCGGTCGTGAATGCCCTCAAAGCCAAAGTAAACGCAAACGAAGTCAGTACATCAAATATCAGTGTATACCCCGTGTATAACTACAAAAATAAAGTAAACTCTCTTGAGTATTACAGAGCACAAAATGAAATCACCGTCAAAACAAGCAAAATAAACATCGGCGGTGACCTGATTTCGACAGCTCTTGAAAACGGAGCAAACAGAGTAACCGGCATTACTTTTGAACTCAAAGACAAAAGCCGTTATTGCAACGCTTCTATGCAAAAATCTCTAGAAACAGCAAAAGCAAAAGCAGAGCTGATTGCAAATACCCTCGGCATACAAATCGCAGGCGTAAAAAGAGTTACATCAAACTGCTCAACAAACTCTTATTCAGCTTACAACGGTGTGAGAATGCTCAAAGCCTCAGCATCCTCTATGGATGCAGCAGGAGAAGCTTCCACGGTAGAAGTGCCTGTTGAAATCAAAAAAATTCCGATGACATCAACAACATCAGTCGAATTTTTTGTAAAATAGTTATACCTGAAAAACTAATTCAAAATCCCTGCTATAAAAACAGCAGGGATTTCTTTTAGAATTAATTATATATAACAACTCAGCAAATCATCCTTCAAACAGATATCTCTGAGCTTTCTGATTGCCCTAAGTTCAGTCTGCCTTATGCACTCTTTTGTCACACCATAAGAAACCCCAATCTCCTCAAGAGTGTTCTTCTTCGTATCATCCAGCCCGAAACGTCTTTTAAGGACATCTTTTTCTCTGGTTTTCAATCTGTCAAGAACATTGCTCAAATCTTTTTTTAACTCATCGAATTCAGCAAACTCACTCCCGTAAGGATTTTTTGAAGCAAGAATATCCCCGAGGCAAACCTCCTTCCCGTCAGATGCCTCAAACTCTGCATTCAAAGACAACGATGAAGTAAAAGCATTCAGAAAACTCTCCATCTTCTTCGGGGGTATATTCATCTTCTCTGCAACTTCAGAAAGTTTTACCTCATTGTGATACATCGCCTCCATCCGAGTTTTCAACCTTGAATACTTCGAAACCGTTTCCTGTACATAAACAGGAATTTTTACGCTGTAAGACTGCTCAGAAATTGCCTTGAAAATTGTCTGTTTTATCCACCATGTTGCATATGTGCTGAAGCGATACCCGAGTTTGTAGTTGAATTTCTCAACGGCAATCATCAAACCTGTGTTGCCTTCCTGAATAAGATCAAAAAAAGTTAAATTTGAATTTACTACGTTTTTTTTTATGACACTCACTACCAATCTCAAATTTGACTGTATCAGCTGTTTTTTTGCCTCTAAATCCCCCTGTTTGATTTTCTTTGCAATCTCATATTCTTCTTTTGCGCTCAAAAGAGGATACTTTGCAATCTGCCTCAAATACTTGTCTACAGATTCATTGAATGATAAAAACACAGCATTATTCATAATAACCACTCCTAAAAAACATACAAAAACTAACCCCAAAATAGATTACACTACGGGATGAAAAGTTAAAAACACAACAAAAATAACCCTCTTGAAGAAATCTTCCTCAAGATAAACTTGATATACTTTATATATATCATAGTATATACTAAAAAACAATCATGTTATTAAGAAATATTAAGCTAAATATAAAAAAAGCTCGCTAGCTTAATAATCCTTAATATTCTAAAAACAAAAGAGAAGCCCTGTATTCAAGGCTTCTCTTTTTGGTATAAAACTAAACTAGTCAATAACAGAACCGTTAGTCAAATCTATTTTCACCGCTTTATTCAGCTGAACATACAGAGGAATACCTTCTTCCAGTGTAATTTTTTCGCCTTTGAAAATAGCTCTGAACACTTTTTCATACCATTTTTTCTCTTTTGATGTATCAATCACACCTTTGAATACAGCTTGTTGTTCAAGACCTTTCGGAGTAATTGATTTTGTTTCGAGCACCAGAAGACCATTTCTTACGAAATATCTGCCGTATTTAACATCAAAAACTTCTCCTGATATCACGCTGTCTTTTTCGATTACAAGATAGCCTTCTTTTGTTACGAGATTTTCAGGAACAACTGTTTTGAATGCGTCAAACATTGTGTTTTTCTGACTGCTCAAAGTTTGAACAAGCACTACAGGAATTTTTGAACCTGCAGGGATTGTTGCGATTGTTCCGTTGACAATTACATCAGGAAGTTCAACACCTTTTGCTTCACGTGGGGTCAAGACTTCAGCAAGTTTTTTGTTCGGTCTTGATTGAACCCATTTTCTCATGTTGCAAAGACTTGCTGCCATTTCGGCTCTTGTAATTTGTTTATCAGGTTCGAATTTGTTTTCAAAACCAGGAACTTTCACAACTATAGCCAGTGCATCAGCCTTAGCAGCATTAATCACAAACCATTCCTGAATTGATGCATGGTCAACATAGCTTGCTTCAAGAATTTTCTTTGCTTCTGCAAGAGTCATCGGATCTGTATCCAAAGATGACATAATCAAAGAAATAGCTTCAGCTTTCGTTACACTTCCTTCAGGATTGAAGGTTCCGTCAGGAAGACCTTTTACAAGGTCAAAGCTGAATGCTCTTTGAATGTTATCATGAGCCCAATAATCACTCGGAACATCACTAAATTCAAACGTTTCTTTTGCTGTTGCGTTCTCTACATTTATAGCTTTCAATGCCATTGTAGCGAACTCAGCTCTTGTTACAGGCTGATCCGGTTTAAAGTTGCCGTCAGGATATCCGGCAATAACTCCATCATCAGCAAGTGCCTGAATTTGAGGATAAGCCCAATAAGATTCCGATAAATCAACAAAATCTTTTGCAAATACACTGTTCATTGAGAACAACATAAGAGCAAAAATAAGTAATACCTTTTTCATACTCCACTCCTAGCTTTCTGGTACACTAAAATTTTATCTTATTCACCCGAGTCTGTAAACTTTTTTATTATTTTACAAATGAAACAAAAATTATTCATTCTACCAACACTGACAAAAGATTTCGACAAATAATATTCGGTAAATTTTTTTTAACAAAACCGTTCCATTAACTAAAGTTTTTCAACAAATTTCCGATGATAAAAACATAATAAAAAAAGGGAATATACATATGAACTATACAAATTACTGGGTAGGAACCTACTGCTTTGATATCAAACTTGTTTTGACAATCATAAAAAAACATGTGGATGAGCTGTTGGAGCAAATCGAAAAAACAGAAAAAATGCTTGGCTAAACTCTATCCGCCAACAAGCTCTTTTGCTTTTTCCTCAGATAAATACATAATCCCATGCGATAAACTTGATGGAAGATTCTTTGACTTACTTCTCAAAAATTCTTCCATAGACTTGTTTGCGTCTTCATCTTCAAACCTGAATCCGCATTTGTAATAAAAAGGAACGGGAGAAGCATATCCATTTGCCGCTGAAAGAATCAGTCTGCCGTTATATCCGTTTCGGATGCTTTCTCGCACCGCAGATTTAATGAGTTCAGTACCAATACCTTTATATTTGCTGAGTTCATGTCCGTCATTATCTGAATATAGATAGTCAACATACATGGATTTCTTCGCAAACTCTCTGAGAAAATCACTTGAATCAAAACAGACATTCCTTGATTGCTCTGGAGATTGGATTATAATGCCCCCAAGCCCCTCTTCTTCATTGTTCACATATATTCCGAAAGAAACACAATCATCATGCTCATCCCTTGAAATATAAGCAGGCACTTTTTTGCCTGTTTTTTTCAAAGATAACTCCGCCGCCTCAAACACATCCTTCCCGTAAATTCTGGCAGGAGAAAAATCTTTATTATCAGAAGTTTTTACAAACGTATCTTTGTTCTCTTCTCTCTTTCTTCTGAAAAAGGCTCCGAAAGATTGTTTCTGTACGCTCCTGTAATTTTTATTATATATATTTATATTTACTGGCAAAACTAACATAGCTGTTTCCCATTTTCGATACCAATAAATAAAAACAAAAATAATTTTTAGTTGCCATCAGCTGTCAGGCAAAAAATTTTATGTAATAATAAAATCTGTAAGCTATAAACAGAGAATTTGTCTATGAATGATATCCTCAATACAGCAGTTGTAGTCTTTTGGTCACTGTTTTTCACAATAGATGTACTTGGAACCACACCTATATTCATATCCCTGACAGCAGGCGGAACAAGGGACTATCAAAAAAAAATGGCAAAAAAAGGCGCCCTCACGGCATTTTTTATTTTGCTTGTGTTCACACTGAGCGGTTCTTTAGTCCTTGATATGTTTGGCATAAGCCTCCCTGCCTTCAGAATAGCGGGCGGTATTCTCCTCCTTCTGCTATCTATCGGCATGGTCATGGCAACACCCGAGGCACCGATAAAAAGTACTAACAAAGAAGAAAAAGAAGAAACACTTCATAGAGATGATATCTCAGTATTCCCGCTTGCAATCCCTCTTCTCTCAGGACCTGCAGCAATTACCATGCTGATTTTGTTCATGAAACAATTTGAAGGTGTTCCTCTAAAACAACTTATGGTTATACTTGCTCTCATATCAAATATAGTTATATGCTGGATTGTGCTGACCTTTGCATCAAAAATAAGCAGATTTTTAGGCAGAACAGGGATAAATGTCCTTACAAGAATTTTCGGTATTCTTCTGACTGCGTTAGCCTGTCAATTCTTTATCGACGGTGTTATCGAGGCGTTTAAAATAAATTAAAAAAAAATAAAATAAAAAAATGAACTTTCTAAATTATAAATCGTTATAATAAATGAAAGGACAAAACAAAAAAAATGACAAAAAAATGCGACAAATACGAATCTTTATTTATTTTTGCAGATGAAGAAACTCTGAACAAACATCTGCAAGAATGTGAAGATTGTCGAAGAGAACACGAAAAAATGCACAAAGTTTCGGCTCTTGTCAAAGAAGCAGAACCTGAATTGAAAAGACGGGCAGCTTTTTTTAATTCTCTGAAAGTAGCTTGCGTGTTGTTCCTATTTATCACAGGCGGGGTATTTTTCCAGACATTTGCACCAATGCAGCTAAATAACACAAACGCAACAATGACTGCAAGCATAAGCTCAGATATGTCATTTGACTACGAGGATTCAATTATCGCAGATATGGGTCTGCCGACAGATGACTACGGGCTCCTAATGTTAGATTAAGCGGAAGAAGAAGTTGAAAGAGATTATAAAAACCTATCAGAACACGATAAAACACAAAATCAGACAGCTGACAGGCACATCAAACGAAGACCTGGAACAGGAAGTCTATATAAAAACCTGGAAAAATTTGGACAGGTACAAAGAAGAAGGGAAATTCAAACAATGGATAAATACCATTACCTACAATACTTGCAAAGACTTCTTAAAGTCCTCTTCCCATAAGAACCAAACATTATCTGACGGCGAAGACAAACTTGTTTACATCAAAGATCCCAAAAATTCACCTGACAAAAAAATTCTTCAAAAAGAACGTCAAAAAATTATTGCAGATGCAATAGAAAAACTCAAACCGAAACTGAAAGAAGTAATAATATTATCCGATATAAAAGATATGAACTATGAGGAAATTTCAAAAAAACTAAATGTTCCGCAGGGAACAGTAAAATCAAGATTATTTAATGCGAGACAACAACTCAGTGAAGTATTGAAAGATTTATTGTAAAGGAGATTATTATGAACAAAAATTTTATTTTAGCGACTGTTTTAGGACTTAGTTTGAGCCTTGGAACAACTCTTGCAAATGCAGAAAAAATGCCTGCTCCTGATGGTCCAATAAAACCTCCCTGCAACTGTGACTGCAAATGTGACTGCGGATGCGACCACCATAAAGGACATCATCATGGTTACCACAAAGGACATCACCCATGCCCGCCTCACAAAAAACACAACCATGAGCTCGAAAACAAACTGAATCTTACAGAAGAACAAAAAGTTAAAGCCAAAGAAATCAGAATGCAGGGACGTGAAGAACTAAAACCGATAATCGATGAACTCCGTGTAAAAAAAGAAAAAATTCGTGAAATAAAAGACTCAACCCTCTCAGAAAAAGAAAAAGCTTCCCAAATTGAAGCACAAAGAAAAGAAATAATATCTCTAAGAGAACAAGCTGACAAAATCAGAGAAAAAAATATGGCTCAATTCGAAGAAATTTTGACAGCGGAACAAAAAACAGAATTTAACAAGTTCAAACAAGAAATGAAAGCAAAACATGAAGCTTTCAAAAAACAAATGGAGCAGAAAAGACAACAAAAAATGCAGCCTCAGCCTACAACTGCTCCTGAAGAAAAATAAAACCTTAAATTGCCAAAAACAAACATACCTGAGGGTCGAATATTTCGACCCCTTTTTTTTATTTGTGATAAGTTTCGTTATTCAAAATTTTGAATGCCCTATACAGCTGCTTTAAAAGCATAAGCCTTGCAAACTGATGAGTAAAAGTCATCTTCGACATACTCAGCCTGAAATCAGCGGACTTCTTGAAATCATCATCAAGCCCTGTAGAACTGCCGATGACAAATACAACAGAATTTAAACCTGAAGAAGCTAAAGCATCTATTTTTTTTGCAAACTCCTCAGATGACAACTCTACACCGTCTATGTCGAGAGCAACAACAAAAGCATTCGCACCAATTTTTTCCCGAATTTTTTTCGCCTCTATCTCTCTTGCATGTGAGGCAAGATTCTCGGAATAAACAGGCTCCTCCTGTATCTCAACTATCTGCATCGAACAATAAGGGCGAATTCTCTTCAAAAATTCGTCTATCGCAGATTTCATATATTTCTCTTTTATCTTTCCTAATGCAATAACTTTAATATTCATGCCATTTATTGTTTTATAAATTAGCCTTTTTGTAAATATCTGAAGTATAATTAATTTAAATAATGCAGTTATTTCTCTGTGTAATCTGCTATAATTTCAATGGAATCTACTGATAATTTTTCACCATAATGACAAGGAGCTACATAAAATGGTAATGCCTACAGGCCCGAAAGATATAAAACAAAAATCCGAAACACCCTCTATCGGACAAAAAGACAACAGAGGTCAATCTATGGATATGACCAAAATGATTATAATTAACACCGTAATAATCGCTGTTGTATGTTCATTGTTTATGGGTATAAACTACCATATCCAAAACTCTCTGCTATCTCAAAAACTTTCAAAACTGGCAGTTGCTTCAGGGGAAGAAGAAGATTTGTCTTCGGGCGACGAAGATGTAGTAGAACGAGGAATCGTTGTTGACCTCGGTGATTTCATTCTCAACCTCAGTGATACAAATGCAAGAAGATACCTCAAAGTTAACGTAGCTATCGAATTAAGCAGAAAAGACACAGACCCGGATCCGGCAGCTGCTGCTTCTGGCGGAGGGCATGGCGGGCATGGAAGTGCTCCTGACCCTATGGCTCAAATAGAACAAGAAATGTCACAATATAAACCCGCCATCAGAGATGCCGTAATTTCCTGCATTTCAACGAAAAATTCGGATGAACTGGCAACTATAGCAGGCAAAGAACAGGCTAAACAGGAAATCAAAGAATCCGTCAACGCCATACTCAACGGAGAAAGAGAAGTAATAAGAGTAAGTTTCGGCAATTTTATTATTCAATAAAATAGGAATTTTTGACCTTGGCTAAAAATATCAACAGCAAATCAAAATCATCAAATATCAACGTCTATGGATATTCCCTGGATGATCAAAGTGCAATACCTCACTCTCTTATGGAGAGCAACTTTGAGAATACAAAAAAAGGTTATAAACTTTACAACTTCAAAAGACCTGATAAATTCTCAAAAGACCACCTCAGAGTATTGCAGGATATACACAGAGAATTTGCCCGCCAGCTAACACTAATCCTGACGGCATATCTTCGTATGCATGTCGAAATAAATGTCGTTTCAATCGACCAGCTCACTTATGAAGAATTTACAAATTCAATGCCTGATACAGTAACGGTAGGTATTGTAGAACTTGTTCCTTTGCCAAGCCAGGCTTTGATTTATCTCAATCATGAAGTTGTAACAAGTATTATCGACAGAATGTTCGGAGGTACAGGCGAGAGCGAAATAAGACTCCGTGAACTGACAGATATAGAAGAATCACTCGTAACAAAATTGCTTGAACGTATGCTGCAAGCTCTCAAAGAAGCATGGAGCAAGATTATCCCCATTGAAGGACATATTATTAATATCGATAACAACCTCTCCTATTCTCAAGTTGCAAACGCAAGCGAAATAGCTGCACTCATAACTTTTGAAGTACAACTCGCTTCAAAATACTTCGGTCTGTTTAGCATATGCTTCCCTTATCCTGTATTAGAAAACCTCCTCGATAAATTAAGCTCGCAACACATCTTCCAGGGAAGAGGTGTCCAGGCAACCGAAGAAGAAACAAACAACCTGATTGAAAGATTGAATATCACAGATGTTGATGTACGGGTTGAACTCGGAACAACAGAAATAACAATGAAAGATTTCATGGAACTCAAAAACGGAGATGTTATCAAACTTGATAACACAGTCAGCGACAATCTCCTTGTAAGAATAAACGGAGAGCGTAAATTTTATGCGACTCCCGGGATGAGAAAAAATAAAATATCGGTAGAAATTACCGATGTATATACCCCGGAAGAATAAGGAAACCTCGCAAAATGCCAGCAAACAACAAGCTTAGTAACAAATTAATAAACCAGCTAAACGAGATATATTCTCCTATCTTCGCTGAAATCAGCAGCACTCTTGGCAGCATTGCAAACAAATCAATAGAAATTTCCATAGAAAATATAGAAAAATTCCAAAATCTTAACAAATTTCTCGAACAGCTGAAAGATGACGACTTTATCTGCAATTTTGAAGAATATGGAGGAAGACAAGACCTCTGCTCTTTGACTATAATTTCTCATGATGCTTCAAAAGAAATATTCTTGGAAAAAACTTCCCAAGAAAAAATTTTTTCTGAAATAATCAAACACTACAACAAAAATGACCCCGATTCGGATATAAAAACAAAAGAAATTATCACTGGCAAAAATGAACTCAAAAATAAAATAAATTATCCGATAATCACCATAAATACAAAATTGAAAATTGATGAAAAAGAGTATTATCTTATCAGAGTAATCCCGGAGGAAATCCTGATGACCGACAAAAAAAACAAAAAAGAAACAGACGAGAACAAAACCGTAAAAGGTGATATCATCGACCATGAAATAACAAAAGATGAAAAATACCAAAATACAAAATTTGACGAATTTCCAAATGTGATTGCAAAAGAACCTGAACAGGCTCAAACCGGAGAACAACCGATTACTGTTCAACCCGTTCAGTTCCCTTCTTTTGACAACCATCTCGGAATGAAACTCGAAGGAAACAGAAACTTTGACCTCCTCCTCGATATAAAACTACAGCTTACTGTAGAACTCGGAAGAACTGAGATGCCTATCAAAAAAATCCTCGAACTTACAAGAGGATCTATCATCGAACTTGATAAAGTCGCAGGCGAACCTGTCGAACTCTATGCAAGCGGGAAAATGATTGCAAAAGGCGAAGTCGTTGTTATCGAAGATAACTTCGGGTTGAGAATTATCAGCATTGTTAGCCCTGATGACAGAATTAAAAATTTATAAAAACAAGGGATTTATATAGCAAATTCCACCAAAAATTTCCAAAACAACGTCTTACTGAGCGTTAGCGAAGTATCTAAACAAAAAGATTCTTCGGGCTAAAGCCCTCAGAATGACGGACTTTTAATAGTATCTGTGGAATTTGCTATATAAATTCAAAAAACAAATACTTGAAATTTTCTTTTGATTGGTTAATAATAATGAAACAAGGTGGCATAGTAGCTCAGTTGGCTAGAGCACGTGGCTCATACCCGCGAGGTCACTGGTTCGAACCCAGTCTATGCTATTTTGAGGGCTTGTGGCGCAGCGGTAGCGCAGAGGACTCATAATCCTTTGGTCGCTGGTTCGAATCCAGCCGGGCCCATTTTTCTAAAGTTTACCAAAAGCCCTCTTCAAAGAGGGCTTTTATATTTTAAGAAACAACTTCTGACTCTAAAATTTGTTCTGGATTTAAAAATAATCTTTTAAAATCAAACTAATAAATACATAGGAAAAAATATGAAATTTGCATTTCTCATTATGGGGGATTTTAATAGTACAACAGACAGAGCCTTTATTCATAATGGTCAAGCACAAATTATCGGTGTTTCTAATATACAGGATGCAACTGCGGTTGCAAAAGAATTGTACAAGGATGGCATCCACTGTATAGAATTATGCGGTGCTTTTGGTGAAGCCGGAGCAAAAAAAATTATAGACGTTACGGAGAATAAAATACCTATAGGATATATCACTCATTTGCCGGAACAATATGAAGTATATAAAAAATTTTTCAACCTTAATAAATAGATTTTCCTCTGTACTTTCATTTCAAAAATATATAAAATAATACTTGAATACGGACTTTTAGGAGTGAAAACATGAGAATTTTTCTGGCAATCCTTGCCTTATTTATCACAATGACAACAGCTTATGCACAGGAGGAGATACAAACAATGGAGCAAAACACCCCATATGTTCCGACAACTCTGCGCCTGATTTACCCTCAATGGCAGGGTGGCATTGTTTCCGGCTGGATGCCTGATATACCGGAAGAAGACTCTTCAAGAGGATATTTCCTCGGAGCTCATCTTCTGAACTTCCTCGCACCTCAAAATCCGTCTCAAAAAACCATCGAAGTTCCTATATCAACAGAATATACAGAAAGAAAACTCGAAAAAGGGATGACAGATAGAGCTGACATCCTCAAACAAACAAAATCGGCACTCAAAATTCTCGAAGAAAATAACCCCGATAAAATTCTTACCCTCGGCGGTGAATGCTCGGTAAGCGTCGTTCCTTTCACATATCTTGCAAAAAAATACAACAATGATGTAGCCCTAATCTGGATAGACGCCCACCCTGACATAAATCTTCCCTATGATGACTACACAGGTTACCATGCAATGGCTCTCACTGCAGCTATGGGAATAGGGGATGAAAGATTTATGAAACTGCTGCCCGCAAAATTCGACTCTTCAAAAGTTCTGATTGTCGGACTTCGCTCCTGGGAAAAAGGAATGAAAGGGCGTCAGGAAAGACTCGGAATACAAAGCCTCTCTCCTCAGGCTGTTGCACAGGACAGCTCTGCAGTTTTGCAGTGGCTCAAAGATACAGGAGCATCAAAAGTTGTTATCCACTTTGACCTCGACGCTATCGACCCTCAAGAAATGATTGCAGGCGTAAGCAATGACCCTAACGGGTTGAAAATTGATGATACAATCAGATTAATAAACGACATCTCTTCAAACTACGACCTTGTAGGACTGACCATAGCTGAGCCTATGCCGAGAATCGCAATCAAATTAAGAAATATGATGAACAAGCTGCCGATGTTTAAATAAAAACCGAATTTTCCAATAAAAAAGCCTCTCTTTTTAAGAGAGGCTCAGGGTATGGATATTATATCCCTATGTTTTCACCGTCTTCAGGAACAAGCACGGTATCTTCAAGGTTGTGTTCTTTCAAATATTTTCTCAAACCGCATCTATCAAGAGTTGCATGACCTACTGTATCCATATGGCTTGCAACAATCTTCATCGACGGAGCATAATCATGCAGCGATTGGATGTCCTTTGTTCCCATAATAATCGACCCGCTTGTCTCTAGCTGGGCATCAGCAGCATTCACAACAACAACTTCCGGCGAAAATTTATCAATTGCCTCTTTCACAAAGTCACACCAAATAGTGTCCCCTGCAAGATACAATGTCTTCTCCCCTTCGCTTTTGAAGACAACACCCATTGCCTCATGACGTATTCCTACTTTTTCAAAATACGGGATGGTTTTCTCCCTTTCTCCATGTATACAGTTTGTCTTGTACAATTCTACATTTCCAAAAGATACACCTTCTTCTTTCAAAATCTCAAGATTCAAAAAACCGAATCCTTCAAGTGTCTTCCTATCTTCTTCATCCTGAACAAATATCTTCATATCTTTTGAAATTGCCTTCATAGCAAATTCATCAAAATGATCTATATGATAATGAGTCATGATAACAGCATCAACATCTTGCAATATTTCTTTCTCAGACATTGGCAAATCAACCATGGGCCACCTTCTATCAGGAGTAAAACACATTGGAATCGGAGGATAAGCATCCTTTGGAGCAAACATAGGGTCAATCAGAAAAACACTCCCCCCGTATGTTATCTTAACTGTAGCATTGCGTATTTGTTGTATGTTCATATTTCTATCTCCTTTTTTATGTATAATATTTTTAGCATATAAGATTATTTTTTGTAAGTAGGAACTATATAGTTCCATAGTATATAAAAGGAAACTAACAGCACGAATGAAGAAAATAACCGATAAAAAACTGCTGCCATGCCCGGTTGCAGTGCTTCTTCAAATAGTAGGAACAAGATGGAAAATTTTGATTGTCAAAGAACTGCTTTCAGGAACAAAACGCTTCTCAGAGCTGAAAAAAGTCATTATCTGCTCGCAAAAAGTTCTGACATCAAACCTGAGAGAACTCGAAGCTGATAGTATAATATCAAGAAAAGTTTACCCGCAGATTCCTCCAAAGGTGGAATACTCGCTGACAGAAACAGGAAAAACTCTTGAGCCTATTGTCTTAGATATGGCAAAATGGGGAGAATATTACAAAAATCTCTGCGAGAAAAACTCAGACTAATTTGAATTTCTTCTTCTTTCTTACATTTCTTGTTACAATCAAAAACACGCCCGCAAGAATAAGCGCAACCCCTACGCATATCCTGACTGTCAGCTGTTCATGAAAGAAAACTACACCGAAAAATATAGCCGTCAAAGGTTCAAGCGCACCCAAAATTGCTGTAGTAGTCGACCCTATAAGCTTTATTGCTATCGTAATCGTTTCAAGCGAAATAATTGTAGGAAAAAGCGCAAGTGCAACAGCATATAACCATAACAACGGTGTATCCAGCATCTGAAGCCGGGTACAAAATTTAAGGTTATAAACATATACAAACAGCCCGAATAACATCACATAAAAACTCAACTTATCAGGTTTCATATGCCTTATTTCTTTTATATTCTTTACCCCTACTATATAAAGTGCATACAAAAGAGCCGACAACAAAACAATACACACACCATGCATATTCAACCCTGCTCCTCCTGGTTTTCCTTTGTATAAAAGAATTATCCCGGCTGATGTCAAAAGTATCGAAAAAATTACTGTCTTGGTAAGCTTTTCTTTGAAAAACAACCACATAATCACAGCAACCATAACGGGATATATAAAAAGAATAGTGCAGGCTATCCCCGCCTCTATATATTTGAATGCCTCAAACAACGTAAGCGATGACAAAGAAAAAAACAACGCCAGAAATAACAACGGAAAAAATTCTTTGAAAGATATGGCAAAAGATGTCTTCTTGAAAAACTTCAGCCATATACCATAGAGAACAACGGCAAAAGCATACCTGTAGAAAAGTACCGAGTTGACTCCAACTCCTGCCGCATAAAGAGGCAGCGCAAAAAGCGGGTTAGTACCATAACTCGCAGCAGCAATCGCCCCATTCAAAAAACCTGCCGTTTTTCTGTTCATTTCTCTTCTTCCTAAGAGTCTAATTTATATTAAAAAAATTCCAAAATCAACACAAAGACTTATTTTAAAACTAATGACAATTTTAAAACATTTTATTTTTTTATTATTATATGGAAATAAACAATAATTTAAACCAGAACCAAATTCAAACAAACTCAAACACATCTAAACAAACCTATACCCCAAAAACAGCAGGTATAGGGCAGGATACTGTATCTTTTAGTACAAAAAACTCCAATGATAAAAAACAATCACTCTCTTCAAAATTTACCGAATTCAAACATAAATTCATGACTTTTCTTTCAAATATTTCTGAAAAATACGGTTTTACTCAATCACAACAAACTTTCTACAACTCCGTATACTCTGGATTTGAACCTCATTTCTTTGAACTGGAAGACAACCTCATCTCAAAAATCGAGCTGAATGAAGAACAAAAAAGTATCCTCAAACAAAAAATAAACGATTTTGAATCTTATAAAAACAGCCTGAGTCAGGAACAAAAAACAGAACTCGAAAAAAACAAACATGCCCTCATCGACTTCTGTTTGAAAGACGGATTACCTGATAAATCTTTTGCAGGTTATAACAACTTCAAACTGAAATATGAACAATACAAAACAGGCAACTTCTCTGATATGACAAATGAAGACCTAGCCCAACTTTTGTATTATGTCGATACAACCGATACAATAAGCGACGGTAAAATAGGCAGCTTCGCTCAGGGACGTACAGGTTCATGCTGGTTTTTGTCTATGCTCGGAAACTATGCTTCAACAAAAGAAGGCGAAGAAAATCTTTCAAAACGGATTTCCGGACCTGATGAAAAAGGGAATTATACTGTCACCTTCAATAACCCATACGAACAATCATCAAAAGAAACTTACTCTGTCAGCGCAGAAGAATTGAAAAACCATGACCTGAGCGACATAAATTCTAGTTTCTCTTCAGGTGATGTTGATGTAAGAATTTATGAAATAGCCATAGAAAAATTGCTCAGAAAATATCTTGCAGAAGAAGGAACTCCATATACCAAAACACTAAATAGTAGAATAGAAGAGTTAAAAAGTTCAAAAGATGAAAACGGAGAAAACTTGCTTGATACCCCTGGATTTATCATTGCCTCAGGAGAAGCGGAAAAAATAACCCTTGTTCATCGTGCACTCGGGTACAAAAACAATCCTCAAATATTCTACAAAAAATCAAATGAACTGCTCAAAGATTATGCTACTCAAGAATACATCGATAAAACAAATGCTGAAATTTATTCTCTTGAGCTTAATCTGAAAAAAGAAAACGGAAAACTTAAATTTGAACCGGTAGTAAAACCGATAAATTATTCCTCTCTCAGCGATATACTTTATTCACCGGCTTACGCAAACTCAGAACTGATTTGCAACACAGGCACAGAAGAATATTCAGATGACGAGAACGAATGCAGATACATATCAACAGGTCATGTATACAATATTATGACCACCAACAAAGACAAAGGCTCGGTAGTAGTGAACGACCCGTACAACTCAGCATTTCCGCATGCAATAAGCAAAGAAAAATTTGACGACAAGATGAAAAACCTGATTTATCTTCCGAATAAACTGAGCTGACCATCTACATAAAAATTGTACCGAGCAAATGGACAAAAAACGCAACAACCCAGGCAATCGAACACTGCAAAACTACAACCAAAAAGGCATAAAATCGCCCGAGTTCCCTTCTGACTGTGGCAATTGTCGCAACACAAGGTGTGTACAACAAAGAAAATACAAGGAACACAAATGCCGTAAGCTGGTTAAACAACATCGGCAGCTTGTCGGTATCTCCGCCCAACAAAACACTAAGCGTGCTGACAACACTCTCTTTAGCCATAAAACCTGTGATAAACGCCGTAGTTACTCTCCAATCATCTATCCCGAGAGGCTCAAATATCGGAACAATAAAATTACCCAAAAGCGCCAACAAGCTCTCAGAAGAATCCGTAACAAAATTCAGGCGTGAATCAAATGTCTGCAAAAACCATATAAGTATCGTCGCCCAGAAAATTATCGTAAAAGCCTTTGTCACAAATCCTTTTGCTTTTGTATAAATCAGCCTGTATACATTTAGTGCGCTTGGAAAACGATAATTCGGCAGTTCCATGACAAAAGGCACAGGCTCGCCCTTGAACACAAAATATTTCATAAAATATGCAAAAATTATACCGACAACTATCCCTATCAAATACAAACTCAAAATAACAACAACCTGATTTTCTACAAAGAATGCTGCCGTAAACAAAGCATAAATCGGCAGCTTCGCAGAACAGCTCATAAAAGGCGTCAGAAAAATAGTCATCTTTCTGTCTCTCTCTGAGGGAAGAGTTCTCGTTGACATAATCGCAGGCACGGAACACCCGAATCCTATCAGCATAGGAACAAAACTACGTCCGGATAAACCTATTTTTCTCAACAATTTGTCCATAACAAAAGCAACTCGAGCCATATATCCAGTATCTTCAAGAATGGAGAGAAAGAAAAACAACACGACTATTACCGGCAAAAAACTCAAAACACTTCCGACACCAGAGAAAATACCGTCTATAATAAGCGAACGTACTATCGGGTTCAGACCGTATGCCTGCAGAAAATTGTCTGTAAGATTTGTTACATAAGAAATACCAATTTCCATAAGATTAGACAAAAAAGTTCCGACAGGACCGAACGTCAAATAAAATATCAAACCCATAATAATCAAAAAGGATATAATAGCGGTGTATTTTCCTGTCAGCACCGTATCAATCTTCACTGATAATCTGTATTCAAAAGTTTCATGCAATTTGTTTACATAGTTATCACAAAGATTTTCGATGAAAGAAAATCTCATATCAGCAAGCGCTGCTGCCCTATCAAGCCCTCTTTCTTCCTCCATCTGAGAAATTATCTTCTCACAGGTGTTGACCTCATTCTCATCAAGATTTAATGCCCTCAAAATAAGCTCATCACCCTCAGCAAGTTTTGTAGCGGCAAATCTTACGGGAATATTTACACTTTTCGCATGGTCATCAATTAAATGAATAATTGAATGTATGCATCTGTGAACAGCACCTGTTTTCCCTTCATCAGAGGGGCAAAAATCAACACGCCCAGGGCGCTCTGAATATTTTGCAACATTTATGGCATGCTCGACAAGTTCTTCTATACCCTCATTTTTGGACGCAGAAATAGGGATGACAGGAACGCCTAAAGCTGCCTCAAGACCGTTAACATCAATACTTCCCCCGCTTTTATGGACTTCATCCATCATATTGAGGGCTATAACCATAGGAACATCAAGCTCTATCAACTGCATGGTCAAAAGGAGATTTCTTTCAATATTTGTTGCGTCAACAATGTTTATAATCCCATCAGGTTTTTCTTTGAGAATAAAATCTCTCGTCACTATCTCTTCGCTGCTGTATGGAGAAAGTGAATAAATCCCGGGTAAATCAGTTATGGTAACATCCTTGTGACCTCTGATAAGTCCATCTGTTCTGTCAACAGTCACCCCGGGGAAATTTCCTACATGCTGATGGGAACCTGTCAGCTGGTTGAAAAGAGTTGTTTTACCGCTGTTTTGATTTCCTGCAAGAGCAAATTTTATCTTTACCTTCGGAGGAATATTTGACTTTCTTGTGCTGTATGTTTCCTCACCTTTTTGTGAGTGTTCTATATCTTCAAATGTTTTGTTTTTTTTCTTGCAGTCATGCGCATCATGAATATCTTCTATCTCAATTTTGGCGGCATCCGCTTTCCTTAGGGTAAGCTCATAGCCTCTTACACGTATTTCAAGAGGATCTCCCATCGGAGCTGTTTTTATCAAAGTAACTTCAACTCCAGGAGTCAAACCCATATCAAGAATATGTGCACGAAGAGCCTTGTTCTCGCAATTGATTGAAGAAATAACCGCATCTTTGCCAACCTGCAATTTATCAAGACTCATCCTGAGCGATGTATCCGCCATAGCACCCTCCTCTCAAAAAATACAGAATCTATTCTGCAAAAATCGGACGGAGCATAATAATCGAGTTTATATTAAGCTGGATAAAATCCTGCTCTTCTGTTGTTCTATCAGGGAAGTGTCTGTGTTTTATTTTGCAGTTTTTGATTGCCATAAAACGTTTTTTCCCGTTCAACAAATCAGACAGGACTCTGTTTCTTTTATTTATCTTCGGCAAAAATATTTTCCCGACAATCTCATAATCCTCGGTGATGACAAGAACCTGTTCAGACCAGACACCTTTTATAAAACTTTCTGCATCATTATTTTCAACCATTTTTCACCTCTTTTAGATATGCGCATAAGTTTGGAACATAGGAAGATAAAGAGCCAGAGCCAAGAAAAGAACAAGCCCTCCGATGACAACCATCAAAAGAGGTTCCATCAAACTTGTCAGCAAATCAATAACTTCAGCAAGAGTATTATCTATATACTCACCGATTTGTCTTAACATTTCTTCCAAGTTACCTGATTGTTCACCTGTTGATATCATGAACAAAACCATATTCGGAAAAACTTTTGTCGTCTTCATTGCTGAAGAAACCTGAGTACCTTGCTGGATTAACTTTGTTGCCTTATTGACAGCTTCGTTCATAGTAAAATTCTTGATAGTAAGGTTCCCCATATAGAAACAATCAACAAGAGGAATACCTGCTTCATATACAACAAGAAGAACAGAAATAAAGTTTGATAACTCTACAAACTGAACAAATTTGCTCAGAACAGGAATTTCAAGGACATATTTATCAATAATCCTCTTCGATACTTCCCATCTGAAGAGAGAGATTATTGCAGAAATAAAAGCTATTATTCCGATAAGAGTGATATGCCAGTTCTTTTTCATAAACTCGCCTGCGCCCATACATATCTTTGTCGGAACCGGCAGCTCAGCACCAAGGTTTGCATACAAATCCTTAAACGAAGGAAATACAACAATCAACATAACAAGAACAACCAGAAAGGCTAGAGTTACAACTATCGCAGGATAAGTCATAACCCCGATAACTTTCTTCTTCAATGCTGCTTGTTTTTTCATCAATTCGACAAGACGGTCAAGCGTCATATCTAACTCACCGCTTTCTTCACCCGCTCTAATCAAACCGCGGCTGATATTATCAAAACAGGCGGTAAATTTGTTCGCAGCCTCAGCAAAAGTTGCACCTTTGAGAACAAGTTGTCTGAGATTATTTGAAAGAGCTCTTGTTTTTTTGTTATCGGCATTATTTTCCATGAAGATTAAGGCTTCAATAATAGGAACACCTGTTTTAACCAGCGTTCTAAGAGTCAAAATAAAATCCAGTTTTTGCTTCAAGGGAAGATTTATACCGGTATCTATTTTTACCTGCGAAGCATCTTTCTCTGCTTTTGCTGTGGCTCTGTCTTCCCTTACAGAGATATGAACAAGCCCGAGTTTTTTTACCTTAGCTTTTGCCTCCTGAATAGATTCGGCGTTCACTACACCTCGTTGCATTTTTTGTTGTTTATTAAGACCTGAAAATTCATATGACGGCATAATTTTTAACTTCCTTAATCGTTAGCAATACCAAGTACTCTCAAGCACTCTTCCAATGTGGTCATTCCGTTGAAAATATGATTAAAACATGATTGACGCAATGTTTTCATACCACAGGCAACAGCGACTTCTTCGATTTCAACATCAGGAGCATTCTGAGCAATCAAACGTCTTATTTCTTTGTTAATCTGCATGATTTCATATATACCCAAACGACCTGAATATCCGCCATCACATTGAGGACATCCGATGGCTCTATAAAATTTATGCGTTTTCAATATTGCTTCTGCATCTTCTCCCTGAGGAAGGAGTTCTTTTAATCTGTCCAAATCAGGTGTATATTCTTTTTTGCAATTATCACACAGGCGTCTGACAAGTCTTTGAGCAATTACACCTGAAAGTGTTGACGCAATCAAATAATCTTTTGCACCCATATCCATCAATCTGGTAATTGTTGCCGCTGCACTGTTTGTGTGAACGGTACTCAATACCAAGTGACCTGTCAGAGATGCACTGATTGCAGTTTCAAGAGTTTCCAGGTCACGGATTTCACCGACGAGGATTACATCAGGGTCCTGTCTCAAAAGAGCTCTCATACAAGATGCAAAAGTAATATCAGCTTTCGGGTTTACCTGTGTTTGGTTTACACCTTCAAGACGAATTTCTATAGGGTCTTCTACCGTGCTGATATTGATACTTACATCGTTAATATTTTTCAAAACGGAATACAGCGTTGTTGTTTTACCGCTACCTGTAGGCCCTGCGGTCAAAATAATTCCGTTCGGTACGGTTATCATCTTCTTTATTTTGGCGATATCTTCAGCTGTTCCGCCGACAAGTTTTATATCCTTATCCTGGCTGTCTGCGAGAGTGACACTCGGTGCGAGAATTCTTATTACCATCTTCTCTTTGCTGCCAACAGGAAGAGTGTTGATTCTGAAGTCATATCCCACTCCGGCATGCTTCAAAGAGAAGGTACCGTCTTGGGCTCTTCTGTGTTCTGCGATATCCATTCTTGATACAACTTTGAACCTTGAAATAATAGCGGACTCAATTTGTTGAGGAATTTCGAACATAAGTTTCAGAATACCGGCAATACGATATCTGACAATATAACCGTTAAGACGGGGTTCGATGTGAATATCACTCGCTTTTATGTCAATTGCATCGGTAATAATCTTTGTTGCAAATTTAGCAACGTTGCTCGAGTTGTCCTTGAGTTCTTTATCAACCTGTTCCCAGAGGCTTTCTTCTTCTTCGACGATATCTTCTTTAATAATATGTTGCACCATCTGAGTTGTTTGTTTTTTCATCTCAAATGCACGCAATATATTATTAAATTCAATATGCGGAATCAAAAGAGGGCGTGGAGTCAAACCTGTCATAAACTTAATCTGAGATAAAACAGCTTTGTCATTTGCATTGACCATGCCGATAACAATAAAATTTTTCTCTTTTTTGATAGGAATGACTTTCTTGCTTTTTATATATCTTTCAGGAAGCAGAGAAAAAACAGAGCGTTCTATTTTATATTTATCAAGTTCAAAAAATTCAAGACCCTGTTGTTCTGAAAGAACCGTTTTCATCTGGTCAAGAGTAATATATTTCAACTCAACAAGAGCAGAGCCGATAGGAAGTTTTTTCTCTTTAGCATAAGCAAGACCTTCTTCAAGCTGCTCAGGGGTTAAAAAGCCGGCATCAATAAGCTGTTCCCCAAGACGTTTACGAGGGTGCTCTCCGTCTTTTTTTCCATCATCAGAATTTGATGCCGCCGTGTTTTCTGAGTCTGAAGAATAATTTTGAGTGTTTTCTTCCTGTTCTTTATTCTCTGAAGAAAGATTATTCTCTTCATTTATGAATAATGGATTTTCTTCTTCCTGCGAAACGGTATTATTATTCTCCTCTTCTTTTGTTGTCTGCTGTTCTTGAGAATTATCCTGCTGAGCGTTCTGCAATTGTCTTTGTTTTCTTTCATCTTCGAGTTTGAACTTTCTTTCCGCTTCTTTTCTCACTTTATCCTCTGCAAGAAGCATCGGATCTTGTTTTGAAACAGGATTTATATGTTCATAATAATACTCGACTATTTCTTTATAATCAGCTTCCGTTATCGGAAGACATCTGACAACTGCTCCTGTTTTGTTTTGGAGAATGGTCATGATACTTTTCAGATAACTTTTATTTTCGTTGCCGATTATACCTATATACAGATTACCGTCATGAGTTTTTACAGGAATAAATCGGTATTGATTTATTAAATCAATACCAATTCCTTCAAAACAATTCCAATCTATATTTTCGAGTATTTTGTTCATATGTAAATTTAGATATTTTCTATATTTTCTATCTCTATATTGTCTTCATTTTTCTGTACCGTTTCTTCGAAATTGACCATTTCATCATCATCACGAAGAATATGAGGTGTCAGCATGATGACAAGTTCTGATTTTGTTTTGTCAACACTTGAAGAACGGAACAGAGCACCTATGAAAGGAATATCCCCGAGGAAAGGAACTTTACCGACCTGTTTGCTTTCATCATTTTCAAGCAAGCCGCCGACAACAAGTGTTTCTCCGTCTTTAACCATAACACTTTTGAGTTTCATCTCTCTTCTTGTCAGCAAAGTAGCTGCCAAATTTTCAGTCTTACCACCTTGTCCATCAGGAATCTGTTCATAGATAGATTGATACGGTGTTGCAAACGACGGTTCAATATCCATAATGACATTGCCTGCATTTGTAATAGTCGGTGTTAAAGAAAGTTTTACACCTGCATCGTTAGCAATTTCATATGTTGATTGAGGAACACTTGTAGAACCGACACCAACAGCTGTTACCTGTCTGGTTACACTCTTTACATAGTCCCTTGTAATATTAATTTCTGATTTCTTGTTGTTTGTAGCAAGAATTTTCGGGTTTGTCAAAGTACGTGCTTTTTGGTTAGAAACCAAGAACTTCAAATAGTTAATAACTCTGAAGGTATCTGTTGAAATATAGTTGAAACCTCCATTTTGAGTATAAGGCCATGGCGGACGAGCTCCGAATTCTCCTTCTGAAGATGGAGAAAAACCACCGCCTGATAAGTCATTCAGCTTGAAGTTGAATCTCTTTGTATGAATTTCCCATGCAGATTGCAAACTTTTGTTATCTGTTTCAGAAAGTTCGACAATCGACACATCCATCAAAACTTGAAGTTGTTTTATATCAGTTTTGTCAATATATTCTTTTGCAAGAGATATTTGATCTTTTGTTCCTCCGAACAAAAGTATCTGGTTGTTATCAGGATAATAAACAACTGAATATGCATTATTTTTAATGGATTCTAATTTATCTGCAGTAACTGTATTTGATGAAGAACATGCAACAACAGCTTTACCAAAAGAAGTATTGTCACTGCTCTTTGATGAAGAAGCACCGGAAGAAGAAGCTCCGCCGCCGCCATCATCACCGCCGCCGCCTGCTCCTTTTGTACCGAAGACAATAGAGCAAAGAGCGTTGGCTATTTCTGATGGTGAAGAATATTTTACATCAAATGTAGTTACGCTCGGTTTCTGGTCAAATTTTTTGATTATTCTCTGAGCAATTGTCACATCATTTGTTGTCCCCATGATGATAATCTCATTTTTTTGAGGGTTTGTAATCGCAACCTGAGAACTATTAATCCCCGGTCTGTTCAGAGAAAATATATTTTTATTCAGAAAGTCTGCAATAATTTTTGCGTCAACATACTTAACAGGAAGAGCAACCATCTCCTGATTGTTGAGGTTCAAATCCTTTGATGCATCGGCACTGGCAACAATAATAGTCTTATCATCAAGCCAGTAGCTTAGTTTATTGACGGACATAATATAGTTAAATACTTTTACTAACGGAGCATTAACCAAATCAAGAGTAACAGTTCCTGATACGGAATCATGGAAAATAATGTTTAAATGCGCCTTATCAGCGAGCATACGCAACACCTGTCTGACATCCGTATCTCTCAAACTTACGGTAACAGGATCAGACCCGTGACTGAAAGATACCTCTCCTTGAAGAGGAACTACTTCGCTTGATGGCTTAAATTCTTTTCTCAAAGCCGGCGAAGCAAAAGCCGAAGAGGCAACAAAAAACAACTGGCTTAAGACCACAGCCCCAACGGTAAACCGTTTTATTAATTCCCTATACTCTTGTTTCATTTAGCTCAAGACTCCCTTTATTGTTTAATAATTAACTTCATTCTTTATCTGGTATTCCCAGCAAACTTTTTATCAATATTATCAAGACCGCTGTTGTCTTTCAGTTCTGCATGTATTGTTTCTCCAATACCGGCATTATAGGTGTTTGATCCGAACTTAACATAAACTCTGTTTTTATTTATATCTAATATGCTAAACCCGGCGACAACATCACCTTTTTTCACCATATAATCAGAACCTGAAGCATTAACAATAGCTGACGCATTAGACGGTCTATAAGGATCATACAAAATCCCCGCTACTTTGATAGACATCAGCTTTTTAGCAGACTCATCAATATTAAATACATCATCAGGAGGCGGAAAATCACCGCTGAATGCCTGATCATAAAAAGGCTTAAACGGATTTTCTCTGCCATGCCCGCCTATAGTAATAACAACTTTATCACTGTTATCTATAATATCTTTATTATTTATCGGCTTACGAGCAGCCCCTACAGGTTCATCGGACGCAGGCTTGCTGTTAGCAGCGGGAGCTGATGGCTGGGCAGAACCAGAATCATTGTTTCCAACAGCAGCAGACGGAGAATTGTTCCAATCCTGAGAAACATCAGGAAGATTATTTGAAGAATAAGAATCTTCTCCAAAGCTGCCAAAATCGCTCTCACCAGAAGTAGTCTGTACAGAATTCTGCTGGTTCAGCGAAGACATATTCTGACTGATAAAACTAAAAACAGATGCCCCTATAATTATAGGAACAACAGCTGAAAGAATCATCGATATAAGCCAGAAAATAAAAATTCCCATAGTCCATTTTTTTTGGACGGCAACAAAGTGCTCAACACTTTCCCAGTTCTTATCCTGCCATGACCATCTGTTTCCTTTTACAAGGAAGACAATCATAATAACCAAATTTATTATAGGGCTCAATATAAGCAACGCAACACTTAACATAGTAAGCGGAGTGTTGCTCGGATCGCCGTTCATACCCGAAAAAGCCATAAAAAACACAGGAGCAACGATTATTAAATTTATAACAATAATCGCAAGAACCTTTGTCAGCTTAACATTAAACAAACCCCATATAAACGGCCAGAGGAAAGCACCCCAGTTAAGTTTTCTTACCTCAGCGGGAATATCATCCTCATCAAGCTCTGTTTCATCAAGCCCAAGGTTATTTTCATTAAAATTTTCTTCTTCTAAATTAAATTCGTCAGACATTTTCCAACCACTAAATCTTATCCCTACACAATTCTATATTTTTCTTCTATTCTAATTATCCTCTAATTATATTATATTTACAAAAAAAGAACATATCTGTAACAAATGTTACGGATATGTTCTTTTAAATAAGCCTAAAATGCTTTATTAAGCGGCTTTTTCACCTTCGGGTTTTGATTCACCCTGCTTTACATTTTCCGGTTGCTGCGCTTCTTGTGCAGTTTTTTCTTCTGTTTTTGGAGCTTCTTCTTTGCCTGCTTCAACAGGAGCTGCTGCCTGAACAGGTTCGCCGATTTTTGCTAAAGCATCTGTTGCCGCTTTCTTAACATTCTCGTCAGAATCCTGAGTTGCAAGAGTGAAGACGGTTTTTGCAACATCTTTATCCTCAGGTCTTACCACATAAGATAAAGCACTTATACCAGCTTCTCTAATCAATGCATTCGGGTTATTCTTGATTGTATCTATTACCAAATTGATTTCAGGAAGCTCATTTATTTTTGCAGGTTGCATACCCTGTGCCTGTAATTCCTGATTAACGGCATCTCTGTAAGAATTTTGAAGAATAGCCAGTGTATACAATGCATACTGTTTGTTCATTTCAGCGACTTCCTGAGGGGCAAGCTGCTCTGCTTTAGCCTGTTCTTCTGGAGTAAGCTGCTGACCGCCGAGAGCTTTTTCTCTCAAAGCTGTTTGTTCTTGAGTCGGTGCTTCAAGGGTAGTTGTATCTTTATTAACTACTGATGCAAGTCCTTTGAATGTATCAACCGCCAGAAGATTTGCCGCATCAGGAGATTGTGTCTGGGCTGTTTCTGCTATTTTATTAATTGCATTGAACTGAGCTTCCAAATCATTTGAACCTAAATCCTGAACTAATTTATTAACATCACTACCGGGCTGTTGAACCGGAGTTGCTGCCGGTTGAGCTGCCGGTGCTTCAGTTGCCGCAGGAGCAGGCGGTACCTGAGTATCAACCGGTGTAGAAGTTGCGGGTACTGCCGGTTGGTCTATAACCGCAGGTGGAACCTGAGGCATAGGCTGCTGAGCTACCGGTGCCTGAGGAACAGGAACAGGAGCCGGCATTGTCATCGGCATCTGAGGCTGAAACGGTTGAACATACGGATACATCATTCCGTTCGGATTATAAACGGATGATTGAGGATATGTATAATAAGGTTGAGCACCCGCTTCGTTTGGAGCACTTCCATATGCTTTTGGTTCTATAAGCTCAATTTTAACAGCATTAACTTCCTGTGCTGCCTTCTGCTGCTGAGGCTGCGATGTAATGACAGGATTCATAGCATAAGGCTGTCCCATTGTTTGCTGATACGGATTGATGTTGGTGGTCATATAATCTTCCCCTTATAAAATATTGTCTTAAAGAATCTTTCTTTCACTACCTACTATACTAATTAAAAAGTTGTAAAAAAAAACAAATTGCTATTTTTTTTTTAAATATTAATTTTTATTACAAAAGAGCCTGTATCACTACAGGCTCTTTGCATAGGTTTTCAAATTTTTCAGCTTCGAAAACTAAATCCAGTCACATTTTCCGTCTGCACACAAAATTTTTGTCAAATCAGGCATGATTTCTTCATATGTGAGTTCAAATGTAATCGGCGTTATTGATACTTTATTATTTCTTATTGCATTAATATCAGTGCCTTCTACTGCATCTGACTTGATAACTTCTCCAGCCATCCAATAATAAGTTTTACCTCTCGGATCTACTCTTTTTTCATATGTATCAGTATACATTCTGGTTCCGAGTTTTGTTATGGCAACTCCTGCTATATCAGAGTTATCCATAAGGTAAGGTACGTTAACGTTCAATATTGTCTTCTCAGGCAAAGATAAATCTTTTATTTTCGGTATCAGCTTCGCCACAAAATTAGCCGCATAATGAAAATACTCAAGTCCGTCGTTAATCGGATTTGCAAGAGATATGGCAATGCTGGGATATCCCATCATTGCTCCTTCAAGAGCAGCACTGACCGTTCCGGAATAAAGTATATCTGCCCCCAAATTCGGACCATGATTTATTCCCGATAAAACCAAATCCGGTTTTTCATGTTCTTCCAAAACTGCATTCAGAGCTATCTTTACACAATCTCCTGGAGTCCCTGTAACCATCCAGCAGCGCTTTGCTCCGAACATGGCAGGCAACTCTTCTACCCTCAAAGGCGAATGCAATGTAAGAGAATGCCCTGCTGCCGAACGTTCACGATCAGGGGCAACCACATATAACTCATGCTTCAGTGAAAGACGTTCTATCAACGCCCGAATCCCGCTAGCATGTATTCCGTCATCATTTGAAATTAAAATTTTCATAAGTTCATCCTCTTAAACACCTGTCCTGCTAAATAATATATACCCTCTTTGTTTAATGTCTAATCAAGAAAGTACTTTTGAGCATATTTGACAAAATTTCTTATAGACCTGTCATATGTCCTCTCTCCCTCTTCAGGGAAAAAACACCCGGGAATTCCACCGCTTTCACGATGATGCGCCACACACTCACAGCATATCCCGCTTGTCGGACATCCATAAGAGCATGTGCATGCTTTTTTGTTTTGCTCTGCTCTGCATTCCATAAAAAATCTCCCCTCAAAATAAACTCTTCTTATTTCTTATATCTATATTTATATTCTATCAATTTTTAACAAAATAAAAAACACCATTACTGATAATGGTGTAAATTTCTGCTTTTCTATAATCTCTTCTTCCTGTTTTTTATTGCTGTTTATAAAAATTTATTTAAATAACAAGTGTTTATTCTACACTTTTATTTTATCGGGAAAAATTTTTCTGTCAATAATCTTTATGAATAAATTTTGCATTAAGCGCAAAAATGATAAAATTAATAAATTAATTTTAATTTATATACGGGAATATCTTATGAAAAAAAGAGATAAAGCACGCCTCGGATGCATGCTTTTTATAGTAACAATACTCATATTTATTAAGCTGATAAATATAATTGTTATAAATGTACAAAATAATCAAAAATCAAAACTGTATCAAACAACACTGCAGAGTCTTAACTATTCAATCAACAACTACATCATCAAAAATACAAACTTCGACAACGAAAAACATCTCATGTCTATGGAAAATTTTACAGACATATACTCAAACTGGGGCGAGTTTTTTGAAAACAACCTGATAACAAAAGACGGAGAAAAAATAGAAATAAAATACATCAACAAAAAAACAGGAGATATATACCTCAAAAACGGAATAAAATTTTTCTCTCTAGCCAACAGCAAACAAACATGCTCAACAAAATGCTACTGCATAATCGAAGTTGACTTAAACGGCGATAAAGCTCCAAACGCTCACAGCATAATCAAAAAAGGAAAAGTCAAAAAACTAAACGACAGATTTCTCATAATTATCCTAGACTACGGTGCACTTCCGTATATTCCCTCAAGATATAAACTTCAAGACCATGCCTGTGCAAAACAAATTTTTGAAAACAACAAAATAAATTTGAACGACGCCGAAGAGGAAACCCGATTTATACTCCCTCAAAAAAAGAGCAAGAAAGAAAAAGAATACATCAAATTCAACTAAATACACAATCTCGCACGGGAAGAATACAGGCAGATAATATTTGTAAAGAAGTGTATATTTTTCTAAAAAAAATCCCCAAAAATCAACGTCAAAAAACAAAAACCGTTGACAGTAAATTTTGGTTGTAGTTTGATAGATATACTTCTTATCGGAAGTACTGGATTAATTTGAGAAAAAATAAACAACAAAATAAAAGGATAAAGGAGACAAAATGCCTACAATTAATCAGTTGATATCCAACGAACGTAAAAAAATGGCAAAGAAAACAAAATCACCTGCCATGATGAACTGCCCTCAAAGAAGAGGGGTTTGCACAAGAGTTTATACAACAACTCCCAAAAAACCGAACTCAGCTTTGAGAAAAGTGGCAAGGGTCAGATTGACAAACGGTTTTGAAGTATCAGCTTACATCCCGGGAATCGGACATAACCTTCAAGAACACTCTGTAGTGCTGATTAGAGGTGGAAGGGTAAAAGACCTCCCTGGTGTAAGATATCACATCATAAGAGGCACCCTTGATACTGCAGGCGTTGCAAACAGAGCACAGGGCAGAAGCAAATACGGTGCAAAAAGAGCTAAAAAATAATTAACTAAAAGGAAGTAAAAAATGCCAAGAAAACCAAGACATCAAAAAAGAGTTCCGCTTCCTGATCCGGTTTATAACAGTGTTGATATATCAAGATTTATAAACAGATTGATGAGACGCGGTAAAAAAAGCCTGGCTGAAAAGATTTTTTATACAGCTATGGACAGAATACATGAAAAAACAAAAGAAGAATCAATCGAAGTATTCCAGAAAGCTATCAAAAACGTTACTCCGTTAATTGAAGTTAAAGCAAGAAGAATCGGTGGTTCTACATATCAGGTTCCTATCGAAGTTAAACCCGATAGAGGCGCAGCACTCGGAACAACTTGGATTATCCAATATGCAAAGGCAAGAGGCGGAAAGTCTATGGTTGATAAACTCGTTGCTGAAATTCTCGACGCAGCTAACGGAACAGGTTCTTCGGTTAAGAAAAAAGAAGATACTCACAAAATGGCTGAAGCTAACAAAGCTTTCGCTCATTACAGATATTAATCTTTTTAAAAATCAGACTATGCCATACCCTCAGACCTTTGTCTTATTCGGATAAAGAAAGAGAGTATGGCATAATTTTAAAAAAAGAAGTACGTAAATTTAGTATAAGTAAAGAGGATTACAAAAGTGGCTAGAACGACAAAATTGCAAAATATCAGAAATATAGGTATTGCAGCTCACATCGACGCCGGAAAAACAACTACTACAGAACGTATTCTGTTCTTTACCGGTAAAATCCACAAAGTAGGTGAAGTTCACGAAGGAACAGCAGTTACCGACTGGATGGAACAAGAAAGAGAACGTGGTATCACAATCACTTCAGCAGCTGTCACAAGCTTCTGGAAAGGTCACCAGATCAACATCATCGACACCCCTGGACACGTCGACTTCACTATCGAAGTTGAACGTTCAATGAGAGTTCTTGACGGCGTTGTTGCTGTTTTCTGCGCTGTAGGCGGTGTTCAATCACAATCAGAAACAGTCTGGAGACAAGCTAACAGATACAAAGTTCCAAGAATGGTTTTCGTCAACAAAATGGACAGAACCGGTGCAAACTTCTTCAGAGTAGTTGACCAAATCAGAGACAGACTGCAAGGGAACGCATTCCCGATTCAAGTGCCTATAGGTTCTGAAGACAGCTTCAGAGGTCTTGTCGATATCATCGAACAAAAAGCAGAAATCTATACAAACGATATGGGAACAGACATCAAAGAAGAAGAAGTTCCTGAAGATTTGAAAGAAATTGTCGCTCAAAAAAGAGAAGAACTTATCGAAGCAGTTGCTGAATGCGACGATGAACTTATGATGAAATATCTCGAAGGAGAAGAAATTACTCCTGATGAAATCAGAAAAGCCTTGAGAACAGCTACATGCCAGAATAAAGTTATCCCTGTTCTCTGCGGTACAGCTTTCAAAAACAAAGGTATACAGCTCCTTTTGGATGCTGTAGTAAACTACCTCCCATCTCCAACCGATGTAGAAGCTATCAAAGGCGAACTGCCTGACGGAACGCAAGCAGAAAGAAAGAACGATGATAACGAACCGTTTGCAGCTCTCGCTTTCAAAATCATGACTGACCCTTACGTCGGAAGACTTACATTCATAAGAGTTTACAGCGGCGTTCTCAAATCAGGAAGCTATGTTCTCAACGCAACAACAGGAAATAAAGAACGTATCAGCCGTATAGTACAGATGAATGCTGATGACAGAACAGAAATCTCTGAAATCTACGCAGGCGATATCTGTGCGGTAGTCGGTCTTAAGAGTACAACAACAGGTGACACTCTCTGCGATGAAAATAAACCGATTATTCTCGAAAGAATGTCTTTCCCTGAACCGGTTATCTCGGTTGCTATCGAACCGAAAACAAAAGCTGACCAGGAAAAAATGTCTATCGCCCTCGGCAAACTTGCAGAAGAAGACCCCTCATTCAGAGTTAAAACAGACCAGGAAACAGGTCAGACAATTATCTCAGGTATGGGCGAACTTCACCTCGAAATTATCGTTGACAGATTGCTGAGAGAATTCAAAGTTCAAGCTAACGTAGGTAAACCACAGGTTGCTTACCGTGAAACTATTACAGGCAGCGCTGAACAAGATTCTAAATTCATCAGACAATCAGGCGGTCGTGGTCAATACGGTCACGTTAAAGTTAAAATCGAACCTGCTGAACCAAATCAGGGCTTTGTATTCGAAAACAAAATCGTCGGTGGTGCCATCCCGAAAGAATACATCGAACCAGCAAGAAAAGGTATGGAAGAAGCGCTCCTCGGCGGCGTCCTCGCAGGATACGAAGTTATTGACGTTAAAGTCACTCTCTTCGACGGTTCTTACCACGATGTCGACTCATCAGAAATGGCATTCAAAATCGCAGGTTCTATGGCAATGAAAGACGGTATCAAAAAAGCTAAACCTGTCCTTCTCGAACCTATGATGAAAGTCGAAATCGAAGTCCCTGAAGAATACACAGGCGACATCATCGGTGATATATCTTCAAGACGCGGACGTATTGAAGGTATGGAAATGATTGAAGGAACAGGCATGCAAAAAGTTAATGCCATCGTTCCGCTCGCTGAGATGTTTGGTTATGCAACAGATATCAGAAGCAACACTCAAGGCCGCGGTACTTTCTCTATGGAATTCAAAAACTACGAGCAAGTTCCGACAAACATCGCAGCAGAAATCATCGAAAAAGCAAACGGTGCAAAAGCCTGAGCTATTTGATAAACAACTTAAAAAAGGTTCCTTTTTTCAAAGGAACCTTTTTTGTTCTCAAATTTTCTTTGTTGAAAAATCATGTTCTGAAATAAACAAACCTAAGATTGCAAACGCCATGCCCTCCCATGCGAGATAAGTTATATTCTCCCTTAAAATCAAAGATGAAGTGATGACAGTAATGACAGGAATAGCATAGATATACCCGTTGACTTTGACAGCACCAAGAATTTTCAATGCTTTATTCCAGCTTGAAAAACAAATGGCAGAAGCTCCAAACCCAAGATATACAAAGTTAAATATATCAACAGCATCTAAAAGCTTATAATCCTTCGGATGAAAATCTATCAGCATAACAGGAAGCATAAACAGCAGCCCATAAAGAAAAGTCCTTCTTGTCACCTGAATTGTAGGAATTCCAAAGCTTCCTATTTTTTTCATCAAAATAGAATACACCGCCCACAAAAAAGAAGCGGATAGGGCAAGAAAGTCACCTATCGGATTTAATTTTAAAATAGAAATACCATTAAAATTTATTAATCCTATACCAATCATTGCAAGTAAAAAACCAAACATAAATCGCTTCTTTAATCTTTCCTTTAATACAAAAGAAGCAAGAACAGCCGTAAAAAAAGGAGATGTGGACATAATTATTCCTACATTTGATGCATATGAAAAACAAAGAGCAATATTTTCAAAAAGGAAATAAAGAGTTACCCCGCTCAAACCGGCTAAAGCAAAATAAATCTCCTGATACCTGCCGCAAAATTTCAAAGCATGAGGATATATTGCCCATAAAGCCAAAAAACCTAATAAAAAACGGGTAAACAAAATTTCAATAGGAGAAAAATTATTCAATAGAATTTTGGTCGAAATAAAAGTCGTTCCCCATATAAAAATGGTAACCAATGCAAGTATATGCCCCGTCGATTCTTTTTTGTCCAAAATATCTTACCTCTTCAAAAAATAAGTCTATATTAACATAGAATGCTCATAAGACAAATTTCTCATCTGTATACTTTTCAATTTACATACAATAATATACTCTTTATTTTGTTGCATATTTTTCTTAAAATTTTTATGTCTTCTAAAATATGGAGCAGGAATGTTTATAGACGCACCGCTTGGTTCTGGAAAAACGGACCTAATAGCAAAAAAATACTCTGAACTGATATCTTCAGGCGCAAAAACTTCTGAAATAATTGTCCTGTGCAATAACCAGCCAAATAGAACAAAATTGCTCGAAAAAATAAGAACCCGCCTCGCTGAACAAAACTTTGAAGGCGGCGCTGATTTGCGTGTTTATACCTTCAACGGTCTCGTCAGAAACGCCATTACAAACAACTGGGTCATATTCGAAAATCTCATCCCGCAAAACTTCGGACACCCTGAAATATCTCCTGAAATGGGAGGCATGGGCAACTCACTGTTTCTTATGAACAAATGCTGCGAAAGAGCAAACTTTTCTGACTACAGATCAGGTTTAAACCTTATGCATCAGCTAATGAGAAGATACACCCTCATCGTAAACAACAATCTCTCAAAAGAAGAAATTAAACAAAAATCACAACTGCTTGGAGAAACTTTCTTCGAAGATGCAAATACAGCTATCGAAACCTTCAAAAAATACACTCTGAAATACAGAATGTTTGACTACCTCCGCCAGACAGACGCCTTCTACAGCATGTACAAAAGCGGTAAAATACATGACTTTAATAATATTAAACACCTGCTTGTCAACAATCTCGATGAATTCACATATATAGGCTTCAAATTTGTTGAATCCCTTCTCGAAAAAACAAATTCACACCTCATCACTTTCGACTCAGAAGGAAGCTCCCGCAGAGGCTATCTGTGCGCATACCCTGAGGGAGTCAAAAAACTATGCCTAAAATATGAAGTTAAAAAAATCGAAAGACACGACCAATCGGCAAAAAATGCCGAAATTCTCTTCAACAACCTGACAGGACAACAAGTTTCTCCTCTCAACAATCTTGAAACATGCTCATATACCTATAAACAGGAAATGGTGGAAGCTCTGCTCAAAAAAATCGACGAACTTCTCAAAACCTCCTCTCCAAAAGACATAAAAATCATCATTACCGAAGACGATGACATAACAAACTATTTCATCAAAAAATACCTCGACGAAAAAAATATCAAAACACGCTTCCTTTCAGGAACAAAAAGAATCTACGAAGACAAAGCCTGCTTCTGCTCGCTTATTCTTCTGATGTTATGCGAACAAACCGCAAGACCGTCAAAAAACGAAATCAAAAAACTCTTCGCAGACCTCCTGAATCTCCCGAATACTCTCTGCTCACAAATATCAGAAACTTTCGCCAAACAAAAACAACTCCCTGAGAACATAGACGCAGACAACAAAACACAGGAAGACTACAAAAAAATTCTCACAACCATATCCAACCTCAAAGAAAAAGAAATATCACAAATCGACAAGCTGCTGATGATTTTCAAACAGGCAATTCTTCCTCACCTGAAAGAACATGACAACTTCGATAAATTTAATATGCTCATAAAATCGCTCGAAGAATTTCATACCCTGAAAACCCGTGCACAAAACGACTTCAAACTCACTTTCAATGACTGGCTTGCCCAGATGAGAATAAACATCGTTTCAGACAACCCCTCCATCGAAGAAAACTTTGAAGACGACGAACTCATCATCTCATCCCCTCAAAAAATAATCGACAATGAACTCAAATCAAAATACCAAATCTGGTTCGATACAACATCCCGCAGCTGGATAAAAGAAGATACAGGCACCCTCTACAATTCCTGGGTCTTCCAGCACAACTTCGAACACAAAGAATACTCAATTGACCTGCATAAAGAGCTGACCATGAAAAAAACAGCAGCAGTTCTTCGAAAACTTATGCTCTGCTGCGAAGAAAAAATTATTCTCCTCTCAAGCAGATTTGATACCCTCGGAAACGAAAACAGAGGAGAACTTCTCAACTTTCTCCTCCCTGAAAAATCACAAATAACAACAAATAATCACAAAATAACCCCGAGAGAAGACCAGAAACCCATTCTTGAATACACAGGAGGGAAAATGGCTGTTCCGGCTGTCCCCGGAGCAGGAAAAACAACAATAATGCTTGCCCTGATAATCAAACTCATAGAACGTGGTGCAAACCCTTCAGAAATACTCGTACTAACATATATGGAGTCAGCTGCCTCAAATTTCCTGAACAGAATAAAAAACATGACAAACCTGAAAGAACTTCCTCAAATCAGCACAATTCACGGTCTTGCTTACAAAATCATTCAGGATGAAGACAACTGCTCAAGAATAGGGCTCAGCGATAATTTCGAAATATGCGACGACCTCAAAAAAAATATGATTCTCCGCCAAATATGCGCCGCAAAGCTTCCTCCTGGAGAACAGCTTCAAGACTGGATGGACTACTGCCTCAAAAATATCTCAAAAGCAAAATCACTTCTTCTCTCTCCGCAGGATATCGAAAACTCCGAATTTTTCAAAAAAGATACTCAAATCAAAGAGTTTCATGCTGTCTACAAAGAATATTCAAAAACACTTAAGAGCAACAACACTCTTGACTATGATGATATGCTGATATTCGCAAACGAACTCATCGCAAATCACTCTGATATCAGAAAATACTATCAAAACAAATTCAAATTCATAATCGAAGACGAAGCACAGGACTCATCGCCAATTCAGCAGCAGCTGATTAATGCAATATCCGAAAAACACTCAAATGTCGTAAGATGCGGCGACCTCAATCAGGCAATCATGTCAACTTTTACAAACGCTGATATAGAAGGTTTCAAAAAATTTATCAACGAAAATAAAAAAATCGAAATGCAAAGCTCTCAACGCTGCTGCAAGGCGATTTATACCCTTGCAAATTCATTTATCAAAGAAACCTGCAAAACAAAAGAATTTCACGACGCCTTCTATCAACTCGAAATGAAACCCGTCGAAGGACAAAACCCTCAAACAGAGCCTCAAGCTATCAGCATACAAACCCTTGACACAAACGTTCAGGAAATGACTCACATCTGCGAAGAAATCAAAAAACTCCAGCAAACAACACCTGATAGAACCTGCGCAATCCTCTTGAGAACAAACAACCAGATTTCAAACTGGATGGCTTATCTTGAAAACAACGGTATAAACACTTTTTCAAGAACCGAAACCCTCAAGAATAAAAAGGTTTTCAAACTATTATCAAAACTCCTCGAATTTGTATATTCCCCCCTAAAAAATAACACTGTTCAGGATTTAGCTCTAATCCTCAAAGAAAACAACATTATCACAATCAAAAAATCAGATATAACACAAATCAAAAATCTCTCTGAACCTTTTATGTCCGAAGAACCTCAGAATCCAGAGCTTATTCAACTCTGGTGGGAGCTCTATTACTGGATGGAGCTGCCCTTCGACAACGAAGAAGAATTTATCATCAAAGCAGGCAATCACTATTTTTCAAAAAGCGATGACCTCTCAAACGTCAACCTCATCTGCTCTATCATTAGAAACTTTAAAAGAAGCTATAGAAACTACACTCAGGAAGAACCTTCTCAAAAAGACATTCTCTCACATCTGACAAACATAGGCATAAAACAAAAACTCTCAGGCATAAAATATTTCAATGACCTCGAAGACGAAAAAATCACCCTCAAAAACGGCGTAGAACTCATGACCGTCCATAAATCAAAAGGCGATGAATTTGATATAGTCTTCATGCCTGATATGACGGAATTCAACTACAACATAGCCCCTGAAGAAATCAAACTTAACAAACAAACAACCATAGTGCAAAAACTCGAACATATAGCAGGCAAGAAACCGAAAACCGAAGAGGAACTCAAGCTTGAGCAGGCAAAAGAAACCCTCAGACTGATTTATGTAGGGCTTACAAGGGCAAAACGCAAACTCTGCCTGAGCGCATCAGAAAAACAAAAAAACTTTTCAAAACCGAATAAACCTTCATCAGCACTGATAATCCTTGACTCATTACTCGAAAAAGAGGTGCCTATATGCTAGAAAACATCTATCAGTCAAATAACTTTGAAGTATGGCAGCGCTGTCAAAAACAGTACTGGTTCAAATACGTCAAAAAACTCGCCTTCTTTGACTCAAAAGAAAAATATGACCTCGGAAGAAACATACACTCACTCATTTTTTACAAAATCAAAGGCTTCGATATTTCAAAAATAGAAAGCTCTCTTGATGAAAAAACTCTCTGCCACTGGAACTATATTAAAAATCATCAAATATTCGCAAATAAAAATATCTTAGCGGAATGGGGCTTCAACATCCCTTTGAAAAATAAATACTGGCTGATAGGAAGAATAGACGCCATCTTCTTTGACGAAAACAGAAACAAATACATCATAGCGGACTGGAAAACCGCACAACAGCTTCCAAAATCACCGGATAAAAATTTTCAGGCACTGATGTATATGTACTGCTTCTACAAAGCAAGACATGACCTGGCTCTTGACTTCCAACCTGAAGATATCGAATTTCAGTTCATAAGCACAAATGAAAAAGAAGGCTCAGAACTCATCAACTGCACCAAACAACTCCTCGATAACGCAGAAAGCTTGTTCATTGAGACAATCGAAAAAATAAACACCTGCACAAATTTTGCCGCAAATAAAGGGAAAGAATGTCAAAACTGCCCGTATCTAAGCATCTGCGGGTCTTAATATAATCTTTATTTGTAAAACTTAAAATATAATAGGTTTATACAAGTATTTTGTTATAATTAAAGAATTAAAATATGACAAAATGCTATTAGGAGAGAATTTTATGTGCGGGATAGTAGGTTATATAGGGAAAAAATCCGTCATTTCAATATTGCTCGAAGGTCTGACAAAACTTGAATACAGAGGCTACGACTCTGCCGGAATCGCCGTATTCCAAAATAATATGATAAAAACTTATAAAGCGGAAGGAAAACTCCAAAACCTCAAAAACCTCCTTAAAAATGAAAAAGCCGACGAACAAAATGCAACTATAGGCATAGGGCATACTCGCTGGGCTACCCATGGTGCGCCTACAACAGTAAACGCCCACCCGCATGTCAGCAACTGCGGAAAATTTGCAATCATCCACAACGGTATCATCGAGAATTTTAAGGAACTGAAAGAAGAACTGCAAAAAAAAGGCTATACCTTCAAATCAGAAACAGACACTGAAACAGTAGTACATTTGATTACAGATGAATACAAAACAACAAAATCTCTTCCTGATGCTGTTCTTTCTGCCCTGAAAAAAATCAAAGGAGCCTATGCTCTTGTAGTAATCTCAACAGAAGCACCTGATACAATTATCGCAGCAAGAAAAAATGCCCCTCTCCTCATCGGTATAGGAGAACACGAACACTACGTCGCAAGCGATGTCCCGGCAATCATCGAATATACAAATAAAGCTATCTACCTCGATGATGATGAAGTAGCAATCATCAAAACGGACTCACTGCAAATAATCAACATCGACGGTCAACCCGTCAACAAAAAAGCGGAAATTCTCCCCTGGGAACCAATCGCCCTGAGCAAAATGGGCTACAAACACTTCATGCTAAAAGAAATACATGAACAACCTGACATCATCAGGCAAATGCTCTGGGATAAACTCAGAGATATCAACAAACCAGTCCTTCTTCCCGAGGTAAAAATCACCCCTGAAAATCTGAAAAATTTGAACAGAATTCAGATTATTGCCTGCGGAACCTCTTTGCATGCCGCTATGGTCGGGAAATACCTCATAGAAGAACTCACAGAAATCCCAACAGAAGTAGAAGCCTCAAGTGAATATATCTACAAGAAAAATATTACCGACAAAAACTCTCTGGTAATAGGTGTTTCTCAATCAGGAGAAACAGCTGATACAATCACTGCAATTAGACAGGCAAAAGCAAAAGGCTCTCATATTCTGATAATAACAAACAGAGCGGACTCAACAATGGCTCGTGACGCAGACAGCCTGATACCAATCAACGCAGGCATCGAAGTCAGCGTGGCGGCAACAAAATCTTATACCGCACAGCTGCTGTCGTTCTATCTGTTTGCACTTTATCTCGCTGAAATCAAAAAAGTCGTTCCAGACTCAAGAATTGCTCAGATTAAACACGAACTCATCCAAATACCGCAAAAAATAGAAATGATTCTGAGCAATACTCACGACATTCAGGAATGTGCAAAAAAATTCCACAACTCAAAAGACTTCATCTATATTGCAAGAGGCATAAACTTCGCAGCAGCACTCGAAGGAGCACTGAAACTTAAAGAAATAAGTTATATAAATGCAACAGGCTACCCGGCGGGTGAACTTAAACACGGACCTATCGCTATGTTAGATAACACAATGCCCGTCCTGTCAATTCTCATGCCGGGAGTAGTCTATGACAAAATACTCTCAAACTCTCAGGAGGCTAAAGCACGTGATGCAAGAATGATAGCTCTCACCTCATCAGATGAAAACTTCGGAGACCTTTTCGAAAACATCATCAAAATACCGCAAACTGATGAAATTCTCTCCCCGCTTCTGACCTCAGTTCCGCTCCAGCTCATTGCATATTATATGGCTGCATTCCTCGGAAAAGATGTCGACCAGCCGAGAAATCTTGCAAAATCAGTTACGGTGGAATAATGTTTATTGAACACAAAATACTCAAAATTAAAAAAACAGAAAAAATAACAACAAGCTGCATAGAAGAACAAATAGCAAATCTTGGACTAACGCCGCTTCGATGGGCTATAACCAGAGTTGAAGATGATTCATACATCATCGACTGCGCAACAATCAAAAAATAAAAAGAGGTGTCATATGAAAAAAATCCTTACTTTTCTCACAGCAACAACAGCAATAGGGCTGCTCTCTTATTTCTTAATCGCACAAGCGGATACAAACCAGATAACTTACTCTGAAAAGTTTATAAATAATCTGGAAAAATGTACTCCGATATCAGAATCATCAACGGTAAAAACTCCTTATTATACAACAGTTAACGGTCAAAAAGAATTAAAAGGCTACCTCAACACATATATCAACTTTTGGATTCAGGGGAAAAAAGAAGGCAAATGTATGTTCTTCACAATAAAACGAACAACCCCCGTTCCCCAAGGCGATGAATATAAAATGCTCAGGCTTACATCAACTGCACGCATTGAGTGCTTACTTACCCCTGAAGAACAGAAATCAATGGCAGAAAAACTACGTCAATACAATCAATTATCAGATAGAACACAAATAAGCACAGACCCGACGCTGTGCAAAGTTTACGTTTTTCTCGATAACAAATGGGTAGACTTCGAAAAAATTGACCCCCAAAAAATCGACAACTAAAGATTTCTCATCAAAATGAATTATTACTGCTAAAAAAAAACATTATTTTTTGAAAATATACTATAATTAAAAAGTACAACCATAAAATGAGAATCTGAAAATATGAAAATGTCAAATTTTACAAACTTCCTTATACTTGCAGGAAGTATAGCAATACTGTATGTTGTCATTACAAAAGGCGAAGAATTCGACCAGACAACAGTATTTACATACAAAATGATAAACAATGTCGATTTCTGCACGCCTTATTCTGATAACAGAATAGTAAAAGTCTTCTATGACGATAAAAAATATATCAAACAAAAAATTTCCGTAGAGGTAAGCGGATTTCTCCCCCCTGCACATGAATGCAACGTAACAATTCAACGTCAAGCTGTAGGAAGAAGAATACCCAAAAGTGTTCCATATGCAAATATGTCAATGAAATGCATTCTAGATGACTACGCAAGAAGAGACCTTGCAAAAAATATGACTGAATTGCAAAATGCACCTATTCAAGATTCTATGGTATTGACAAACAATATGTTTCCAAAAGCCTGCAAAGTTTTCATAAGCAATAAAGACGGAAAAATGGAAGAATATGACTGGGGTCTTAAAGACAAAAAGAAGAAAAAGAAATAACACAAATCATCAAAAAAGCGGGCATTGATTGCCTGCTTTTTTGATGCAAACAACTTCCCCCTCAACCGAATTCTTAAACATAATTATTAAGAAATATTTCAATAATATATATTTATTGAATATTTTTTAGCACTTTTTTATGTTTGACTGTTTTTATATATACATAGAGA
>ERZ1643249.83-NODE-83-length-137002-cov-61.501727_pt1 | contig 137002 bp, 112 predicted proteins | sample MGYA00579263_ERZ1643249 | MGnify/ENA primary metagenome ERZ1643249 (study PRJEB29033, sample SAMEA4952264) | chicken gut metagenome | biome: Broiler Chicken; feature: Gastrointestinal Tract; material: Caecum | place: Ireland | collected 2018 | study: Broiler...
CGTGGGGAATAACCGAATCATGCGAACCGTGAAAAGATGAACAGCAATGGATAGAACGGCCGATTTGAAACAACGGATTTTGGCACTTACGCGGGAATATGCTCGTGAAGTGCATGGAACGAAGCCGGAATTCGTGGCAGGGAAGAGTTTCGTCAAATATGGCGGTCGTTATTTCGACGAGGAGGAGGTGGCGAATCTGGTCGATGCGTCGCTGGATTTCTGGTTGACGGCCGGGCCGTGGGCGCACCGTTTCGAAAGGCGTTTCGCCGAATGGCTTGGGGTGGAGCATTGTTCGCTGGTCAATTCGGGTTCTTCGGCCAACTTGTTGGCGTTTATGGCGCTGACTGCTCCGGAACTGGCCAATCGGCGCATCCGGAAAGGCGACGAAGTAATTACAGTGGCTTGCGGTTTTCCCACGACGGTAACGCCGATCATTCAGTACGGAGCGATCCCGGTGTTCGTGGATGTAACGATTCCGCAATACAATATAGATGTCGCTCAGCTCGAAGCGGCGCGGTCGTCGCGTACCAAAGCCGTGATGATCGCACATACGCTGGGCAATCCGTTCGATCTGAAGGCTGTCAAGGCGTTTTGCGACCGTTACGGGTTGTGGCTCGTGGAGGATAACTGCGACGCATTGGGTTCGCTCTACCGCATCGGAGGACAGTGGCGCAAGACGGGAACCGTAGGACATATCGGAACCAGCAGTTTCTATCCGCCGCATCACATGACAATGGGAGAGGGCGGAGCCGTCTATACGGACGATGCACTGCTGCACCGGCTTGTCAATTCGTTCCGCGATTGGGGCCGCGACTGCTGGTGTGCCGGGGGTGTGGACAATACGTGCGGACATCGTTTCAGTAAACAATACGGTGAGTTGCCTCTGGGCTACGACCACAAGTACGTTTACTCCCATTTCGGTTACAATCTGAAAGCGACCGAAATGCAGGCGGCAATCGGTTGTGCGCAGCTCGATAAGCTCGATGCGATCGTCGAAGCGCGGCGCGCCAACTTCCGTACGCTCAGCGAGATGCTGGCCGGTACGCCGGGGCTGATTCTTCCGGAGGCGGCACCCGATTCGAAACCCAGTTGGTTCGGATTTCCCGTTACGGTGAAAGAAGATGCCGGGTACACGCGAAACGAGCTCGCGCAGCATTTGGAGCGATGCAGGATTCAGACCCGGAATCTCTTTGCAGGCAATCTGGTGAAACATCCGGCGTTCGACGAAATGAGGGCAGAAGGGGCGGGCTACCGCATTGTCGGTGAGTTGCGTCAGACGGATTACATCATGAACAACACGTTGTGGATCGGAGTCTATCCCGGGATGCAGTCCGCAATGCTTCGCTACATGGCCGATACGATCCGAGCCTTTGCTGCGGAGCGGGCGAAATAACGAGAGACGGTCGGGCCGAACATCGGAGGACGGCGTAATCGGCATAGAATCTGCATGAACGGGCCGCCGGATCGGGAAGATGGCGTGCTGTGAGGATGCATTTGCCTCGGTACGCGGTTTTATCGAAGCGGGGCCGTTCGGCAGAGGTCGAACGAATGCCGTCAGAGCGGAAGGAAACGGACCGAGACGGACGGCATGCGGATCGGCAGCGCACGTTTTGAACGGGAGCGGCAGACTGTCAAGACCGGTATGGATTGGAACGACAGGCCGAAAAGTGGTTTTTGCGGATCGGAACGGTGCGGCGGACAAAGACGGTGCGCACGGACGAATACCGTTGTGAGACTGACGACGACACGATGCCCGAAGGGACATGATTCAGAAATGAACCGTTTCCTTTGACCGAGGGCAGAACCGAACAGGTTCGGGTTTTACCGGAGCGGGGAAATGAACGGAAGAAATTCGACCATTTCGTTAAGCCGGGTGCAGAGCCGAACTCGTTCGAGCTGTGTCGGGGCGAGAAACGGACGAAAGAAATACAACGAAAAGCTGGAGCTTAAACAGGAAGGATATGAAAGCGGTGATTCTGGCGGGCGGATTCGGCTCGCGGCTGAGCGAGGCGACGAATCTGATTCCGAAGCCGATGGTCGAAATCGGCGGCAAGCCGATCCTGTGGCACATCATGAAGACATACAGCCACTACGGGATCGACGATTTCGTCATCTGCTGCGGTTACAAGCAATATGTCATCAAGGAGTATTTCTCCAACTATTTTCTCCACAACAGCGATCTGACGGTGGATTTGGCCGACAACACGGTGGAGATTCACGACAACCACTCCGAAAAGTGGCGCGTTACGATGGTCGACACGGGACTCGACACGATGACCGGCGGCCGTGTGAAACGGATCGAACCTTACATCGGACGCGAGCGTTTCCTGCTGACCTATGGGGATGGCGTAACGGACGTGGACATCGCCGATACGATCCGTGCGCACGAGAAGTCGGGGGCTCTGCTCTCGCTGATGGCCTATAAACCTGCCGGAAAATTCGGATCGTTGCAGATCGATCCTGCGACGGACAACGTAACCTCGTTTCTGGAAAAGCCCGACGGCGACGGAAACTGGATCAATGCCGGTTATTTCGTCTGCGAACCCGAAGTGTTCGACTACCTGCCTGCGGGGGACGATACGTGCGTGTTCGAGAAACAGCCGCTCGAACGGATCGCCGCGGACGGACGGATGCACGCCTACAAACACCGCGGATTCTGGAAGCCGATGGATATGCTGCGCGACAATTCCGAGTTGAATGCGATGTGGGATAACGGTTCCGCTCCGTGGAAAGTATGGGAATAGCGAACGGAATCCGGCCGGAAACGCATGCGGACGTCCGGACGGAAGGCAACGCTCCGGACAGGCGGTCGGCGGCTGAACGGCCGGACGATGAACGGATGGCGGCTGCGGACCGGCCGGTTGCGAAACGGTCGCCGGATAAGCGGGCGGCGCCGGCGGGAAAACAGGAGATGACGTCGGGACGGTCGTATGCGGAGAAGCGGACGGCCGATGCACGGATGCCGGCGGATGTGGAACGGCCGGAGGCGGCACGGTCGCTGTCGGCGAAACGGGAAAAGAAGATGAAACGGTTACAGACGGAAATCGGATCGACGGAGGGGCGGAAGCCGGGACCTGATGCAGCGTCGGCGGGCGGTCCGTCCGGCGGCTTCTGGCGCGGGAAACGGGTGCTCGTAACGGGACACACGGGATTCAAGGGGAGTTGGCTCGCCATTTGGCTCCATGAACTCGGTGCCGAGGTCGTCGGCGTGGCGCTCGATCCGGCGACCGGACGCGACAATTACGTGCTTTCGGGGATCGGCCGTCGCATTGCTGCCGATTTGCGGGCCGACATACGGGACGGGGCGGCTCTGGCAGGCATCTTCGCGCAGTGGCGTCCCGAGATCGTCTTCCATCTGGCTGCCCAGCCGCTCGTACGACTCAGCTACGAACGTCCCGTGGAGACCTACGAGACGAATGTGATGGGTACCGTTCATGTGCTGGAGGCGATCCGTGCGACGGAGAGCGTGCGCGTGGGGGTGATGATTACGACCGACAAGTGCTACGAGAACCGCGAGCAGGTCTGGGGCTACCGCGAGAACGAACCGATGGGAGGTTACGACCCCTATTCGAGCAGCAAAGGTGCGGCCGAGTTGGCGATCGCTTCGTGGCGCCGCTCCTATTTCAATCCCGAAAGAGTCGGGGAACACGGCAAATCCATTGCGAGCGTGCGGGCCGGAAACGTGATCGGCGGCGGCGATTGGGCCGCGGATCGCATCCTTCCGGACTGCATCCGTGCGCTCGAAGCGGGCCGTGCCGTCGGCATCCGCAGTCCGCGGTCGGTGCGGCCGTGGCAGCATGTGCTGGAGCCGCTCGGAGGCTACATGACGCTGGCACAGCGGATGTGGGAGGAGCCTGCGGCGTATTGCGAGGGGTGGAACTTCGGTCCGCGGGCGGAGAGCGTCGCTCCCGTGTGGGAGGTGGCCTCCGAGGTCGTGCGGAATTGGGGCGGCGGCCGGCTGGAGGATCTTTCCGATCCGCATGCCGTGCATGAGGCGAATCTGCTGATGCTCGACATCGGCAAGGCCCGTTTCCGGCTCGGCTGGGAACCGCGCACGAATCTCGCGCAGGGGATCGCCCTGACGGTCGACTGGTACAAACGCTATCGCACGGAGCCGGTGTACGGACTCTGTGTAGAACAGATTGGTGAATATATGGGGTGCGATGTCAGGTAGGAAACGGATATTGGTTACGGGCGGCAGCGGTTTCATCGGCCGCAACATCCGCGAGAGTTATCTGGCGGAGCGGTACGAGCTGCTCGTGCCGTCGCATGCCGAATTGGATTGTGCGGACGAGCGGAGTGTGGACAATTGGTTCCGAAGCCACGGGGTCGATGCGGTGATCCATGCCGCGGTCAAGCCCGGGCATCGGAATGCCGCAGACCGTTCGGATCTTTTCTATACCAATACACGTATGTTCTTCAACCTCGAACGGCACCGCCGTGAATACGGGAAGATGCTGCTGATCGGTTCGGGTGCCATCTACGACAACCGGGCCTATCGTCCGCGGATGCGCGAGGAGGAGTGGCTGGAACGAATCCCAGCCGACGAGCACGGCTACTGCAAATACGTCTGCGCCAAGGCGGCCGAGGCGGCGGACAACATTTACGATCTGAGGGTGTTCGGCATATTCGGCCCTTACGAGGACTATGCGATCCGATTCATCTCCAATGCGATCTGCAAGGCGCTGTGCGGGCTGCCGATCACGCTGCGGCAGGATCGGATCTTCTCCTATCTTTGGGTGGAAGACCTGATGCCCGTGCTGGAGTGGATGCTCGAACACGAACCCCGCTTCAAGGCATACAACGTCGTGCCGGACGAAGTTTGCTCGCTGCGTGCGCTGGCCGGGACGGTGCTGGAGCTCACGGGGGCGGAGGTGCCACTCCGCGTGGCGCACGAGGGGCGCGGCATGGAATATACGGGCGACAACGCGCGGCTCCGGGGCGAAATGCCCGATCTGCGTTTCACGCCCGTGCGGGAGGCCGTGGCGAAACTCGCGGCATGGTACCGCGGACACCTCGCGCAGATCGACCGCGGGGCTTTGCTTACCGACAAGTAAAAACAGAGGAATATGAACCATTTCAAACTGCTCGACTGCACGCTGCGCGACGGCGGGTATGTCAACGACTGGAAGTTCGGACACAACACGCTCGTGAATGTCTTCGAGCGGATAACGGGTGCCGGCGTGGACTTCATCGAGGTCGGATTCCTCGACCAGCGTCGTCCGTTCGACATCGACCGCAGCATCATGCCCTCGACCGAGTGCATGGAGCGCATCTACGGCGGCCTGAACCGCCACCTCACGGAGGTCGTGGGAATGATCGACTACGGGACCTGCGGTCTGGAGCGCATACAGCCGGCGGCGGAGAGTTTCCTCGACGGTATCCGCGTGATTTTCAAAAAACACATCAAGCGCGAAGCGCTGGAATTCTGCCGTGAGCTCAAGGAGCTGGGGTACAAGGTATTCACACAGGCCGTGTCGATCACGAGCTACGACGATGCGGAGCTCATGGAGCTGATCGGGCTGGTGAACGAGGTGCGTCCCTATGCCGTGTCGATCGTCGATACGTACGGACTGCTGCACAAAAACTCGCTGCTGCACTACTACGAGATGATGAACGAGCACCTCGACCCGGGTATCGGGATCGGCTACCATTCGCACAACAATTTCCAGTTGGGCTATGCCAACTGCATCGAACTGATGAGCCGCCACGGCGACAATCCGCGGCTGCTCCTCATGGACGGCTCGATTTTCGGCATGGGCAAGGGCGCCGGCAACGCTCCGGTGGAGCTGCTGGCGACGTATATGAACGAAAACTACGGCAAGCGCTACGACATCAGCCAGATCCTCGAAGCCATCGACGTCAACATCCTCGACATCTACCGCCGTTCGCCTTGGGGCTATTCGATGAAGTTCTTCATCGCCGCCTCGAACGACTGCCACCCCAACTACGTCTCCTACCTGCTCGACAAGAAGACCCTGTCGGTGAAGGCGGTCGACGAGATCCTCAAGATGCTCGCGGACGAGAAAAAACTGCTCTACGACAAGGAGTATATCGAACAGCTCTACGTCGATTACCAGAAGCATGCGTGCGACGATGCGGAGGACTATGCGCGGCTTGAGGAGCTGCTCGGCGACCGCGACGTGCTCGTCGTCGGCCCCGGGGCGACGCTCAATACCGAGCGCGAACGGATCGAGGAGTATATCCGACGCGCGCGGCCCGTGGTGGTGGCGATCAACTTCATCCCCGAGGGAATCGCCACGGACTATCTTTTTCTGACCAACTCGAAGCGCTATGTGCAGCAGGCGACGCGGATCGCCCATGCGGCGGACGGGATACGGATCGTCGCCACGTCGAACGTTACCCGTTCGTGCGGCGGGTTCGACTTCCGGCTCGACTTCGAGAAGCTCATCGACCGCGACGCCGTCTTCATGGACAATTCGTTCATCATGCTGCTGAAGGTGCTCGTGCGTGCCGGAGTGCGGCATGTGGCGCTCGCAGCGCTCGACGGCTATTCGGCCGATCGGGCCACCGACTACTACTCTTCGGAGCTGGAATACGAATCGGCCCGGCGCAAAGGGTCCGAGATCAACGCATATGTAAACCGGATGCTGCCGCAGTTCCGCGAGCGGGTGCCGGTGGACTTCATCACGACGACCGTTTACGACAAATGATGGATACGAATCGAAAAACGGCGCTCATAACGGGCGCGAGCCGCGGCATCGGACGGGCCGCGGCGGAGTGGTTCCGGCGTGCCGGCTACGACGTGTTGACGCCTGCGCGGAGCGAGATGGATCTCGCGGACCCCGCATCCATCGCCGCATGGTGCCGCAGCGCGGAACGGGTCGACGTACTTGTCAACAATGCCGGAATCAACACCATCGCCCCGCTCGACGCACTCGGAGACGGGGTGTTGGACGAGATGCTTCAGGTGAACCTCAAGGCGCCGCTTCAGATCGTCCGAGCGCTGGGCGGCCGGATCGGCGGGAGCCGCACGGGGCGCATCGTCAACCTCAGTTCGATCTGGGCCTTCGTGTCGAAAGAGGGGCGCTGCGGCTACACGGCGGCCAAGGCGGCCGTCCGAGGCGTTACGCAGACGTTGGCGCTCGAACTGGCGCCCCGCAACATTCTGGTCAATGCCGTGGCGCCCGGGTTCGTCGACACCGAACTCACGCGGCGGAACAACACGCCCGAACAGATCGCTGCTCTTGCGGAGACCATTCCGCTGGCACGGTTGGCCGCTCCGGAGGAGATCGCCGAGCTGATCGGGTTCCTCGCTTCGGAGCGGAACACGTATATTACGGGACAAACACTTGTAATCGACGGAGGATACACATGCAGATAGAGATCGAATCGAAGATCCGCGACTATCGGCTGATTTTCGCGGAGGACGACGCCTATTTCGAGCGCTTGGCCGCCTGCGCGCCGCGCGTGGTGATCGCCGACGCCAATGTATACAGGCTCTATAAACCCCTGTTCGACCGTTGGTTCGCGGACGAGGAGATCGTTCGCTTCGATGCGGTGGAGGCGAACAAGAACATCGGGGGTGTACTCGCGCTGTGCGACCGCGTGATGGCTCTGTCCGCCAAGAAGAATCTGACGATCGTTTCGTTCGGGGGCGGAATCGTGCAGGACGTTACGGGATTCCTTGCCTCGGTGCTCTACCGCGGTGTCGGGTGGGTGTTCGTGCCGACGACGCTTCTGGCGCAGTCGGACAGCTGCATGGGCAGCAAGACGTCGCTCAACCACCGGCACTTCAAGAACCTGATCGGGACGTTCTATCCCCCGTCGGAGGTCTGGATCGACAGCCGGTTCGTCGGGACGCTATCGGAGACCGATTTCTACAGCGGGATCGGCGAAATCGTCAAACTGCACCTCATGGGCGGGCGCGCGACGGCCGAGGGGATCGCGGACGAGATCGCCCGCATCGGCGCAGGCGACCGCAGCCGTCTGCCGGAATTGGTGCATCGGGCGCTCGAAATCAAATACTCCTATATTAAGGACGACGAGTTCGACACGGGGCGCCGCAACCTGCTCAACTACGGACACTGCTTCGGCCATGCGCTCGAAAGCGCGGCGGATTACGCCGTGCCGCACGGCATCGCGGTCGTCGCGGGCATCCTCTTCGCGGAACTCGTTGCCGTGCGGCGCGGTCTGCGGTCTGCAGAGCGCGTGCGGCGGAATGCGGAGCATCTGCTGCTGCCCTGCCTGCGTTGTCCGGTGAAGGCGGAGTATTTCGACCGCGGGCGGATTCTCGCCGCCATGAAGATGGACAAGAAGCGCGTCGGAGATGGCCTGCCCCTGATCGTCGCCGACGACGAGTACGAGATGCACAAACTCACGGACATGACCCCCGAGGAGCTCTTCGCCGGCATGGATGAAATGAGACGGATACTCGAAATATGATGCGGATATGAAGATCAAACTGGCAAAATACATCGCCGATTTCCTCGCCGAACGGGGCGTGGAGCATGTGTTCACGGTAACGGGCGGGGGTGCGATGCACCTGAACGACGCTTTCGGCCATCACGAACGGCTGCATTGCGTCTACAACCACCACGAACAGGCGTCGGCCATCGCCGCCGAAAGCTACGCGCGCTTGACGGGCCGCGTTGCGGCCGTATGCGTTACGAGCGGTCCGGGCGGCACGAACGCCCTCACGGGTGTGCTGGGCGGCTGGCTCGATTCGGTCCCGATGTTCGTCGTCTCGGGACAGGTGAAGCGCGAAACGACGATCCGTTCGACGTCGCTGCCGCTGCGGCAGCTCGGCGATCAGGAGTTCGATATCGTATCGTGCGTGCGTCCGATGACCAAATACGCTGCAATGGTGTGGGACCCCGCCGAGATCGCCTATCAGCTGGAGAAAGCGTGGTACTTGTGCCGCAACGGGCGCGGAGGTCCCGTGTGGCTCGATGTGCCGCTCGACGTGCAGGCCGCGACGATCGAGACCGAAGCGCTGCGCCGCTTCGACGAGCGCGAGGTGCGCGACGCCGAGGTGCCGCATTATGACGGGGCGTTGTCCCGGCCGATTCTCGACCGGATCCGCCAAGCGAAAAGGCCCGTGCTTTTCGTGGGCAGCGGCGTGCGGCTCGCCGGGGCGCAGGAGGAGTTCGTGCAACTGGCCGAGGCGCTGCGGATTCCCGTGGTAACGGCGTGGAACGCCCACGATTTGCTGTGGGACGACCATCCGCTCTACTGCGGCCGTCCCGGAACGATCGGCACGCGCGGCGGCAACTTCGTCGTGCAGAACGCCGATTGTCTCTTGGTGCTCGGCTCGCGGCTCAACATCCGTCAGATCAGCTACAATTACAAGGATTTCGCACCCGATGCCTACAAGATCGTCGTGGACATCGACCGCAACGAGCTCTATAAACCGACCCTGCGGGTCGATCTGCCCGTCTGGGCCGATCTGCGGGATGCGATCGCCGGCCTTCGGGCGTGCGGTCCGGAGTCGGTGCAGACGCCCGCGCACGAAGCGTGGCTCGCGTGGGCGCGAAAGACCGATGCTCGTTATCCGGCCGTTCTGCCCGCATACTACGACGATCCCGACGGGCTGAACCCTTATGTCTTCGTCCGCGAATTTTCGAAAGGGTGGCGCGAGGACGAGACGGTGGTCTGCGGCAACGGCAGCGCTTGTGTCGTAACGTTTCAGGCGGCGGTCGTCAAGCGGTATACGCGCCTCTATGCCAATTCGGGCTGTGCGGCGATGGGCTACGGATTTCCCGCCGCGATAGGTGCCTGCGTGGCGCAGGGCGGGCGGCGTGTGGTGTGTATCGACGGCGACGGCAGTTTCCAGATGAATTTGCAGGAGTTGCAGACTGTTGTCTACAATAGGTTGAATATCAAGATTATATATCTGAACAACAATGGCTACCACTCCATCCGTCAGACCCAGACCAATCTGTTCGGGTCGCCTCTGGTCGGCGTGTGCGACGGCAACGGATTGAGTTTTCCCGATGCCGGGCGGATCGCCGGCGCCTACGGGATTCCGTTCATGCGGGTAACGACCGCTGCGCAGATCGGACCGATGCTCCGCTTCATGGAGCAGGAGGGACCCGTCTTCTGCGAGGTGGTGGTCGATCCTGCGCAGAACTTCGCGCCGAAACTCTCGTCGCGCGTACTGCCCGACGGACGCATCGTCTCGCCGCCGATCGACGATATGTTTCCCTTCCTCGACCGTGCGGAGTACGAGGAAAACCGTTGGAAGGAGTAGGCGATGGAGGAAAGACCTTGGCTGTCGCTCTGCATCCCGACCTATAACCGGGCCGAGGTGCTCGATCGGACGCTGCGTGCGCTCTTCGACGACCCCGATTTCGATCCCCGGAAGATCGAGGTCGTGGTGTGCGACAACTGTTCGGAAGACCGGACGCCCGAGGTGGCGGCCCGCTATCCGCAGGTGCGCTATTTCCGGAATGCGGAGAATATCCGCGATGCCAATTTCTCGCAGGCGTTGCAACACGGGCGGGGCGAATACCTTAAGCTGATGAACGACACGGTGCGTTTCGTGCCGGGCGGCCTGAAACTCATGCTCGACACCGTGGGGCGTCATCTCGCCACGCGCGGACCGCTCTTTCTCTATGAATGGAACCGCAACCGGCAGCCCGAGACGGTGGTTTGTCCCGACGTGGGGAGCTTCATCTGCGAAGCATCGGTGCGGGCGACGTGGATCGCCAACTTCGGTTGCTGGCGGCGCGATGCGGGGGTAACGGACGACCGGAGCGGCGCCGCGTTGCAACTGTTGCAGGTCGTGTGGAGCATCCGGATCGCCGAGGCGGGACCCCCCCCCGCCAAAATCTGTTTCGGACACTACTGCACGGTCGCGGCGGGGACCGGAGCTGCGAAGGGGGGCTACAACGTCTTCCGGGTCTTCGTGGCCAATTATCTGACGATCGTGGAGGAGTGTCTCCGCCGGGGTGTCGTGTCGCGGGCGCAGTACCGCAAAGCCAAGTCGCGCTTGTTCCGCCGCTTCGTGGCGCGGCGTGTGGTGTGGCTGCTTTTCCGCTCGAAGCACATCACCCGCTTCGACAATCGCGGAGCATGGCGGATCGTGCTGGAACACTATGGCCGTCAACCCTATTTCTACCTGATAACCTTCTACAAAAGTCTTCACTACCTGCTGCGCGGATGCCGTTGATGCGTCTCGTGCGGAAGACGGGGAGCGTTCATCTGCGGAAACGACGGAAAAAGGACCATTCCCCGAACGGACGGACAATCCGCCTGAGTGCCGCCGCCCCGCAGATCGGGATCGGCCGTTACGACGGTTTCGCCGCCTGTTCGTCGGTTTGCGGACGCATGGCGCACGCTGCCGGGTGTTCCCTTCATCGGGAGCGGTCCGTGATCGGGATTGTGCCGTCCGGACGAAATGGACCGTGCGATCGCCGACGTACTTCCGCAACGGGAACGAGGCCGTCCAACAATTCGTAGACAGCCTCGTTTCATTCGTTCCGTACCCTTTGGCAGATTTCCGCCCCTTTCCAAGAAAAAGATGAAAGACCTGTCGGACGGCCTCTTACACGAGCGGCCGCCACCCGTCCGGCCGCTACTTGAGCAGCGACTCCATGATCTGCACGGCATTGAGCGCCGCCCCTTTGCGGATCTGGTCGCTCACGCACCAGAACGCAATGCCGTTCGGACAGGCCAGATCCCGGCGGATCCGTCCCACATAAACGGGATCTTTCCCCGTGAGATAGAGCGGCATGGGGTAGACCTTACGCGCCGGCTCGTCCATCAGCACGACCCCCTCGGCCCGGGCGAACGCCTCGCGCACCTCCTCCACCGCGAGCGGACGCTCCGTCTCGGCCCAGATGCTCTCGGAATGGGCGCGCATCACGGGTACCCGCACGCAGGTAGCCGACACTTCGACGTCGGAGTGCATGATCTTGCGCGTCTCGTGGTACATCTTCATCTCCTCCTTCGTATAGTCGTTGTCCATGAAGACGTCGATATGCGGGATCAGATTGTAGGCGAGCTGATAGGCGAACTTCCCGACCGTAGGCTCCGCTCCGCCCGCCAGCTCGCGGTGCTGCGTCTCCAGCTCGGCCATGCCCGAAGCGCCGGCACCGCTGGCCGACTGATACGTGGCCACACGCACGCGACGGACGTGCGACAGCTCTTCGATCGCGCGGAGCGCCACGACCATCTGAATCGTGGTGCAGTTGGGGTTGGCGATGATCCGCCGCGGCGCCCGCTTCGCATCGGCGGCATTCACCTCCGGTACGACCAGAGGCACGTCCGCATCCATGCGGAAAGCGCTCGAATTGTCGATCATCACCGTCCCGTGCCGCGTGATCGTCTCCGCGAACTCGCGCGACGTACCCGCGCCGGCCGACACGAGCGCGAAGTCGACTCCGGCGAAATCGTCGTTATGTTGCAACCGCCGTACGGCGATCTCCCGGCCGCGAAACGCATATTTCCGTCCGGCGCTGCGCTCCGAACCGAAAAGCAGCAACTCGTCGAACGGCAGCGGCCGCTCCTCCAGAATCCTCAGAAATTCCTGACCCACGGCGCCGCTGGCGCCCACGATGGCTATTTTCATCCTCCTGACAATTTATTATAAAGTTCTCGTCGATCTCCGTTCTCCGTCCATGACCCGCGCCTGCGACCCGCACCTCCGGCTGCACGGCACAGACCTCTTCCGCCCGTGCGTGATTGCCGATCGCCTCTCTCCGGCTGTGCCGGCGCTGCTCTTGCCGGAAGAGGCTCGGCACCGGCCCGCCGCCGCGCAACAGCGTTCGTCAATCGAAAAAGGCGTCGTCCTCGTCGATTCCCAGTTCGAACGCCCGTTCCTCCATTGCATCGGGATCGTCGCAATCGTAGCGGGGCATTTCGGCCGGCCGCACGAAACGGTCCGTCCTGCCGACGCCCAGCCGTCCGTCGTCGTAGACCTTCGACAGGAAATCGCCGACGATCGGCAGCGCCACCACGCTGCCCTCGCCGCGCGAGAGCAGGTGCACCGACTGATCTTCGCCTCCGACCCACGATCCCATCACCAGCTTCGGAGCGACCGCCACGAACCATGCGTCGCGGTTCTTGTTCGATGTACCCGTCTTGCCGCCGATCTCCACGCCGTCGAGTTTGTAGCCCCACTTCAGCCGGCCGGCCGTGCCGCCGCTCACGACCCCTTCGAGCATGGTGAGCATGGTGTAGGCCGTCTGTTCGCTGATGGCGTCCTGCGACTGCGGAATGAAGGTCGCCAGCACGTTGCCCTGCCGGTCCTCGATGCGTGTAACGAAGATCGGTTCGTTGTACACGCCTTCGTTGGCGAAGGTCGAGAAGGCGCTGACCAGCTCGAAGACATTCGACTCCGACGAACCCACGCACAACGCCGGTACGGGGTCGATGAAACTGCGGATACCCATGTTGTGAATGAAGTCGGCGACCGCTGCCGGCTGCTTGGCCTGCTTCATGATCCACGCCGAGTAGTTGTTGCGGCTTCGGGCAAGGCCCCAGCTCAGCGGATGCAGCGCTCCGTCGTACTCCACACGGCCCGCCTCCTTGGGCGACCATGCCGTGCCGTTGGCCGTCTCGATCGTAACGGGCAGATTCGGCACGAGCGTACAGGGCGTCATGCCCAGATGATCGATGGCGAAGGTGTAGACGAAGGGTTTGATCGTCGAGCCGATCTGCCGCTTGCCCTGCTTGGCCATGTCGTACTTGAAATAGCGGAAGTTGGGACCGCCGACATAGGCTTTCACATGGCCCGAACGGGGATCCATCGCCACGAACGCCGCACGCATGATCCGCTTGTGGTGGAGGATCGAGTCGCGCGGGGTCATCACCGTATCGCGGTCGCCCCGGTAGGTGAAGACCTTCATCGCTACGGGCCGGTCGAACGAAGCCTCGATCTCCGCACGGCTCGCGCCCGCCTTCTTCATCTCGCGATAGCGGTCCGACCCGACGATCGCACGCCGCACGATCTTCTCGCGTTCGGCCTTGTCCGTGTCGAGGAACAGCACCTTCGTGCGGCGGTACTGCGCATCCATCGCCGGCTGGATCACCTTCTCCAGCTGCCGCTGCACGGCCTGTTCGGCGTAGGTCTGCATGCGCGAGTCGATCGTGGTGTAGATCTTCAGACCGTCGCGGTAGATGTTGTAGGGCGTGCCGTCGGCCTTGCGGTTCTTGCGGCACCAGCCGTAGAGCGGATTCTCCTCGTAGAGCCGCACGGCCTCTTCGTAGTCCCACTCGGTGTAGAACTGATTGCGGCGGGGCTTCTCGGCATTCATCACGAGCCGCAGCATCTCGCGGAAGTAGGTGGCCGTACCCTCGTTGTGCGACACGGGTTTGTAGTTCAGCACGATCGGCAGTGCGCCGATCGAATCCCGCTCGTGTTCCGTCAGAGCCCCTGCGGCCTCCATGCGCGCCAGCACCAGATTGCGGCGCGCCAGCGCATTGTCGGGATTCCGCACGGGCGAATAGCGCGTCGGAGCGTTCACCACGCCGACCAGCACCGCGGCCTCCTGCACGTTCAGTTCGTGCGGCTCCTTGTTGAAAAAGGTGTGGGCCGCCGACCTGATGCCGTAGGCGTTCGACCCGTACTCCACCGTATTGAGGTACATGGCCGCGATCTCCTCCTTCGTGTAGTTGTATTCGAGCTTGAGGGCCGTGATCCACTCCTTGAACTTCGAGAGCACGAGTTTCATCGTGCGGCCGTTCCGGCCGCGGCTCACCGTATCGCGCGGAAAGAGGTTCTTGGCGAGCTGCTGCGTGATGGTCGAGCCGCCGCCCTGCGATGAGTTGCGCAGCGCGATGGTCTTCACTCCCACCCGCACGAGCGACGGGATGTCGACCCCCGCATGGCTGCGGAACCGCACGTCCTCCGTGGCGATGAGCGCCGCGACGATGGGCGGCACCTCGTGGCCGCCGAGCCGGATGCGGAGCGTCGAATCCTCGGGGAAGAGCTCTTCGTACTGCACATAGGAGCGGTTCTGCACGAAGAAGGTGCCGATCACCTTGCCGTCTGCGGAGTAGATCTCCGTCGCAAGGTTGCTTTTCGGGTTCTCCAGCTCTTCGAACGACGGCAGGCGACCGAACAGGCCGCAGGCCGTGAGCAGCAGCATCGCCAGCAGCAACGCGCAGGGCGTCATCGCAGCGATCCACAGCCATTTGACGGTTCGTGAGGATATTCGCGTTTTTTTCTCAGATGTCATAAACCGGAATTTGGTACAAAATTACGAAATAATCGGGACCTGCGTCTCATTCTCCGCAAAAATCGCCCCGTCAGAACGGAAGTCCGAATCCGGCGCCGACCCACACGCCTCCGTTGCTGGGTTTGTAGACCGAGAGTTTCACGCTCGCGGTCGCCGATGCAGGCTGCCGGAACACATTCACGTCGAAGACCACGTCGCCTCCGTAGGACCACAGGCGCCGCCATCGTTCGCGGCCTCCGCCGAAATAGCGGAACTGTGCGAAGTCGCCGCCCAGATTCAGGCGTATGCGCTTGAAATAGAGCACCGAGGAGATTCCCCCTTCGGGATAGCACAGCGGGAACTGATAATCGACCGACAGAGCCGTGTAGTCGTCGCTGCGGATGTCCGCAGCATCCACGCCGCGCGGCAAAAGCCGCGTGGACCGGTAGCTGAGGAAGGTCTCCCCCGAAGGAAGTCTGTACCCGCCGATCGAGGTCTGATAGGCCGCCGCGACCGAGAGGGAGTTGTGGGCGAAGAATCCCGGAGTGTAGACCCGTCCGTAAAGCGAGATGAGGTCGCTGAAGTGTTCGTCCGCCGGATTGAACGCATAGTTGGCGCTCAGCGTATAGCTCCACGGCGACACGAAGTCGCGGTGCGCGGCCTGCACGGCATCCGACCAGCCGACGCCGAACGTCAGCTTGTGCAGTCCTTTGCGGAACCCGATGTTCTCGATGTTCGTGATGGCGCCGGTCTCCTTGTCGAAGCGCAGTTCGCCGACCTTCGCCACCATGCCGTTCGAAAAGTTCCAGCCCGCCGAGACCGAGAGCCGGCGTGTGTGGTAGCCCCGCTGGAAGTAGAGCGGCAGCGTCGCGGCAGCTCCCACGGAGTAGTAGCGGTCGGGGCTGGGGCGTTTCTGATATACGTCCGCGCCGGTCTCCGGATCGGTCTGCATCAACGAATAGAACACTTGATTTCCGCCGTAGGCGCCGTCGACGTCGAGTTGTACGCCCAGCCCGAAATAGCGGAGCGCAGCCCGCACGAGCGAACCTTCGCTGCGGTTCCAGCCATAGGAGACGAACCCCTCGGCATTCGAAAGCAGGTTCTGCGAGACGAGCGTTACGCCCACGTTGAGATTCACATTGTGCTCGTCGACCAGTTCGAACGGATCGAATGCCAGCGGCATCCAGCTGTGGAATTTCACGAGCGTCGGGATCTTGCGGTAGCGACGCGCACGGTGTTTCGCATACTGCGCCGCGGAATCTGCTGCCGTGAAGCGCACCGTATCGAGGTTCACCACCTTCCACCGCCGGCGCGGCGGATTCACCACGTTGCGGGGCAGACGTGCGAAAGCCACCGTATCGGGACCGGCCTGCGCCGTCTGCACGGCCACACGGTAGCCGCGGCGGGTGTAATTCGTCAGCAGCGTCGCTCCGCTGCCGTCCGGCGCCGGCGAGAAAGAGCCGTAGGCCGAAGTCGTGAGGCGTCGCTCTTCGCCGGTCGACAGATCGAGACAGTGGGCCTCGTCGCGCCCCGTGGCGATCGACCCGAAGTAGAGCTTCCCGCCGCCGGCCCTCAGATCGCTCAGGGTTACGTAAGCCCCGGGACGCAGCGGACGAATCCCCGTCTGCTCCACCCGGCCGGGCCACATGCCCGAGTCGTCGGTGATGAGCACATAGAGCGCATCGGTCGTGTCGTCCCACGCCAGTCCGTGAATCTCGGAGCGGGGCGGAGCGGGCGTTCGGCGCTCGCAGCCTTTGGCGTCCGTGCGGACCACCGCGAAACTGCCGTCGGGCCGGTATTCGACCCAAGCGAGCAGCGAATCCCGCACCACGGCGGGATAGAGCGCGTTGCGTCTGCCTGCAACGGTCCGCGGACGTCCGTCGGCGAGGTCCATATAGCAGAGCTGCGAATTTACGCGCTGCTCGAACAGCAGCGAACGACGGTACTCCGTCCACCAGACGCGGCCTCCGCCCACCGCAGGCCGGGTCGAGACCGACCCCGTGCAGGCGATCCGCTCCTCGGCGCCCGTGCGGCGGTCGATGCGCACGAAACGGGTCGCCCGGTCGAAGTCCGTTTTCAGCGCCAGCACCGCCGTATCGCCCAGCGGCAGAGGCCAGCGGTAGGTCGTATAATTGCGCTCCGGCAGCGGAGTGAGCGGTGCGGCCGAATCCTCTTGCGGCGGAAGCGATGCCCACCAAGACGCCAGATCGGAGAACGTAGCGCGGAACAGGTCGTCCACGCTCGTGCCGTAGAACTTTTTGAGCGCCACGGGATTCGTAAAGAACAGATAGGGGTTGCGGACGCTGAACCGCGCCACCTTGTCCCAGATGTTCTCGCCGTAGCGCGTGTAGGCATAGGAACAGATCTGATAGCCCAGCTGGTAGTGGTCGGGCACCATGTCGCGGTAGGAGCCGCAAAACCACTTGTCGATATTGCCTCCCGCGGCCGCGAGGTCGCCCATGGCGCGGTATTCGAGCGTGAAACGGGGCTGGAGGCCGCGTCCGAAGGAGGACATCTCGGTCTCGGACATCACGGCATCCCCCTCCATCGCCCAAATGGGCATGAAGAGCAGTCCGATGGTCGAACCCTGCTGCCCCAGAAGCCAGCTCGCCGCCTTGATCACGCCGCGGTTGAGGTTGTTGTACTGCACGGCGTGGCGGTACTCGTGGGCCACGAGTTGCTTGAGCCACGGCATCGAATAGCCGTCCACCGCCGGCGAGGTGAGGAACTCCACCCGCTTGGGGAGCCACATCACCAATCCGTTCGAGCGGAAATTCTCGGGGTGCATGACGAACGGGATGGGCATCGGTCCGTGGCGGAACCCGTAGCCGATCGACGGCTTCACCGCCTCGATGTAGAAGAGCGTCCGCCGCGCGGCGTCGCGCACCGTATCGGGGTAGATGACCCGCACGTCGGGCGTACGCACCGTCTCCCAGCGCAGCGACGCCGCGTCGGAGCCCCATGTGTAATACTGCGCCGCCGCATGCTGCGCGAAGCAGAGCGCGACCAATGCGGCGAGGATATGGGCCAGCCGCCTCAACTGCCCGCCTTTTTGGTCCGGACATATCCGGCTTCGAGCAGAAGACCGACCACGCGGTCGCGGTGGTCGCCCTGCACGATGATCTCGCCCTGCTTCACGGCGCCGCCCACGCCGCACCGGGTTTTCAGCAGACGCCCCAGCTCCTGCAAGTCGGCCTCCGCGCCGACGAAGCCGCGCACGAGCGTCGCCGTCTTGCCCGCCCGCTGCCGGCGGTCGAGCCACACGCGCAACTCCTGCCGTGCGGGCGGCAGCGTATCGGCCTCGGGGGGCCGCCGGTCGGTCTCGTATTCGAAATCGGGATTCGTCGAATAGACCATTCCCAGTCTCGCTTTCCAGTCGTTCGTCATCGTCTATTATTGTCCGAATTGTTGGATTAAAACGCCGTTTCGGGCATTTCGTATTGTGCAAAAATAATAAATAATTATCTTTGTTCGCATATGGCACGCACAATCGTAGAAAAACTGCGGAACATCGGCTTCGCGCACGACGGAGAGGAATCCGGCGGGCTGCCCCGTCCGCTGCCTGTCGACCCTTCGCAGCGGCTCGTGCGGGTCTTCGTCGAGGGATATGAGGACGTCGCCTTCTGGCGCGGCATCTTCGACCACTTCCGCAATCCCTATCTGCATTTCGAGATTTCGGTGCCCAACCGCCCCGACCTGCCCAAAGGCAAGAAGGTTTTGCTGAGCATGATCCCCGAGTCGTCGGAGGAGCTGCTTCTGTGCGTCGACTCGGACTTCGACTACCTCTTCGGCGACCGCACCGAGCAGTCGCGCGAGGTGGGCTCCGCCCGCTACATGTTCCACACCTACGCCTACGCCACCGAAAACTACCTTTGCTACGCCCCTTCGCTGCACAACGTCTGCGTCAAGGCCACCAAGAACGACACTCGCATCTTCGACTTCGTGGCCTTCATGGCCGACTATTCGCGGGCGATCTACCCCATGTTTCTGTGGTACGTCTACTCGGCTTTCCGTTCCGCCGAGACGGTCTTCACGCTGGCCGACTTCAAGGCCACGGTCCGCATCGGCTATCTCGACATCGCCGGCAACGGCGCCAATACGATCGCATGGCTCCGGCGCAACGTCTCGAAACGCGACGCGGCGCTCCGCGCCAAACACCCCGACATGGTCGAACCGATGCACCGGTTCGAGCGGCAGCTCCGCGACCGCGGCGTTACGCCCGAAACCACCTACCTCTACATGCACGGCCACACGCTGATGGACTGCGTGGTGATGATCGCGCTGAGCGCCGTGTGCGAAAAGCTCAAGCAGATGTCGATCGCCAAGATCAACGCCTCGAAAAAGGAGGGCGTGGCACTCAGGAACGAACTGGCCAACTACACCAATTCGCTGCGCTCGATCCGCGACGTACTGCTCGACAACGAGAACTACACCTCCTGTCCGCTCTACAAACGTCTGCGGCGCGATCTGGACAAATACCTCGTCCGCACGATCCTCGCCATGAAGAAAAAGGGCGACATTCCCGACGATTCGGTGCTCGCCATCGCCCGCAAGCTGCGGGCGCAGGAGGGGCAATGACCCTTCGCCCGTGAGGCGGCGTGCCGGGATCGCGGTCCCGGTATGCCCGTGCGGCCCGTCCCCGGCGCCTGTTTCTCCGAAGCGCATCGACCCCTCCGCCCGAGCACCTTCCGCCCAGACCCACCGGCCGCGAACGTCCCGCCCGCCTCCGGCGGCCCGCCGCCGCACACCGGCAACCGAGGTGGGCTCCCCATAATCGGGTATTTTCACCGCAAGGATTGACAGACCGGATTTTTGCCCTATCTTTGCGTCCGATATGGCACATCCGCTACGGAAAACAGGCTACTCCGGCCTTCTGCTCCTGATTCTGCTCGCAACGATCATCGGGCACAAAGTCCATATCTATACCGAAAACCCGCTGCACTTCGCAGCCCTGTGCGGCGACCTCGTGCCGGACAACGGCGCCCAGAGCCAAGTCGTCGAAAAGTGCATCGTCGACGATTACGATTTCTTCCCCTGTCTGCGCACCGAGACCTCCGTGCTCGAAGTACGTCTCACGCCGCTCGGCACCCGTGCTCCGCTTCCGACCTGCGCCAAGCTCGCCGTAAGCCTCCCGCACCGATCGCTGCGTGCTCCGCCCGCGGCCGTCTGACGATACGCCTCTTTCCCATTCCTCCGTTTTTTTCCGAATCCCTCCGTCCGGCGGCGCTTTCCCGTGCGTCCCTGTCGGAACCAATCCGTTTTCGAACCCATGAAACGCATCATAACGACCGCACTTTTCGTGTGTCTCGCCTGCGTCGCGCAGGCGGACGACGCCCCCAAACGCCCCACGGACGCCAATCTTTTCGGCCATGTCGTCGACCGCGGGACCGGCGAACACCTCGCCTTTGCGACCGTTACGGTCAACGGCACCGCCCACGGCATCGCGACCGACGCCTCGGGACACTATTTTCTCAACAATCTGCCCGAAGGCGAATACGTCGTCGAAGCCCGCCAGATCGGTTATTCGCCCCAACAAAAAAAGATCGTCCTCCGCCGAGGCGAAACGCAGGAGCTCAACTTCGAAATCGCCGAGAGCGGCATTTCGATGGACGACGTGGTGGTCTCGGCCAGCCGCAGCGCCTCGCTGCGCCGCGAAGCTCCGGCGCTGGTCAGCGTCCTCGGAACCGACCTGTTCGAGAAGACCAATTCGGTCTGTCTGGCTCAGGGATTGAGTTTCCAGCCCGGCGTCCGCACCGAGGACGACTGCCAGAACTGCGGCTTCACGCAGGTCCGCATCAACGGGCTCGACGGCCATTACTCCCAGATACTCATCGACTCCCACCCCGTCTTCTCGGCCCTCACGGGCGTCTACGGGCTCGAACAGATTCCGGCCAGCATGATCGAGCGGGTCGAGGTGCTGCGCGGAGGCGGTTCCGCTCTTTTCGGGTCGTCGGCCATCGGCGGCACGATCAACATCATCACGCGCGATCCGCTCCACAATACGGCACAGGTCGCCCACACGCTCATGTCGCTGGGCGGCAGCAGCTCCTACGACAACAACACCTCGCTCAACGCCTCGCTCGTGAGCGACAACGGCAAGGCGGGCCTCTGCGTCTACGGTCAGCGCCGCCACCGCTCGGACTACGACCGCGACGGCGACGGATTCACCGAACTGCCCGTGCTGAATTCGCAGGCCGTGGGGGCACGCACGTTCCTCCGCACGGGCGCCTACTCGCGCCTGACGGCCCAATATCACCACATCGGCGAATTCCGCCGCGGCGGCGACCGGCTCGACCGGCCGGCGCACGAAGCGCTCCTCGCCGAGCAGACCGACCACTCGATCGACGGCGGCAGCCTCGCGTTCGACGTTTCGTCGGCCGATCTGCGCAACCGCTTCAACCTCTACGCCTCCTTTCAGAACACCGCACGCAAAAGCTACTACGGCAGCCACGAAGATTCCAAGGCATACGGCACCACGCACGACATCACGGTGGCTTCGGGTGCGCAATACGTCCGCACGTTCGGCCGCCTCGGCTTCATGCCTGCGGAGCTGACGCTCGGTGCCGAATACTCCTACGACGGACTGGAGGACGAGTCGCTCGGCTACGGCATCCGCACCGACCAGAACGTTCACATCTTCAGCGCCTACCTTCAGAACGAGTGGAAAACCGGGCGCTGGTCGCTGCTCCTCGGAGGCCGCGTGGACAAACACAACCTCGTGGCGCATGCGATCTTCAGTCCCCGCGTCAACGTGCGGTTCAACCCGACCGAGGACGTCAACCTGCGCGTGAGTTACGCGGGCGGATTCCGCGCTCCGCAGGCTTTCGACGAGGACATGCACATCTCGATCGCGGGCGGCGAACGGGTCCGCATCCGGCTGGCGGACGATCTGAGGGAGGAGCGCTCGAACAGTTTCAGCGCCTCGGCCGATCTCTACCACCGTTTCGGCGGTGTGCAGGCGAATCTGCTCGTCGAAGGATTCTACACGATGCTCGACGACGTATTCTCCCTGCGCGCACTGCCGGACAAGGACGAAAGCGGCAATACCGTGAAGGAGCGCTACAACGGCTCGGGCGCCACCGTGCAGGGGCTCAATTTCGAGGGCAAGGCCGCCTTCACGCGCTGGTTTTCGCTGCAAGCGGGCTTCACCCTCCAGCAAAGCCGCTATGCGGAGTCCGAGCAGTGGAGCGAGGATCCCGAGGTGCCTCCCGTGCGCCGCATGTTCCGCGCTCCCGACACCTACGGCTACTTCACCGCCTCGTTCGGTCCGCTTCGCAACTTCACCGCCGACCTCACGGGCACCTACACGGGCCGGATGCTCGTGCAGCACATGGCCGGATCGGGAACGGCGACGGACACGGCCGTCGAAACCCCTTCGTTCTGGGACGTGAACCTCAAGCTCTCCTACGACATACGCCTCCACGACCGGATCACGCTGCAACTGAACGGCGGCGTGCAGAATCTTTTCGATGCCTACCAACGCGATTTCGACCGCGGCGCCGACCGCGACTCGGGCTACATCTACGGACCTTCGCTGCCGCGCAGCTGGTTCGCCGGCGCCAAGCTGAGCTTCTGATTTTCCGGAGCAGCGTTTCGACCGCCGGATGGGAACACCGCCTTTCGGGAGGGGCGAAGCTTCCGCCTTCCCAGCCGAAACGGCACTTCTGCCGGTCCGCGCCCCCGCGACCTTCTGCGGGTTCGCCGGCCGCCTCGGGCTGCGCGGCCGGCGGCACCTGCCGGACGGGGCGGCATCGCCCCCGCCGGCATGTCTTGCGGGTTCGCCGACAAACGCACGCAGCACCGGGACTCCGTGCGGGTCGCCGCTCCGGCGTCTTGTCCGACTGCGCTTTCTCCAACTGTTTTCGGAAGAGGGGCGGAGGACCGGATCGCCGGGATGTCTGCACGTGGAGTCGTAAAACGGAATGGGTCAAAATCGGGGGGCCGGTGAAAAATCGGAATGCTCCGAATAAACGCATACGCATGGTATGTTTCGGGTACGTATTCACAGCCAAACGAAACGCCCCCCCCTCCCTCGGTAGGGCCGATCTGAAGCTGAAAAAGCGGATCTAAAATCGGAATTAGAAACGTTGCGACGAGAAAACAATATTCTGAAAAATGGATGTTCCCTGCGGATGCAGGTGATGCCGGTTGTGCCGCAGCATACGGATAAGCCCCGTGGACGTCATAGCCTTACATGGACACAGGACAAACTTCGCACACACGTTTTTGAGGCTTCGTGAGCTTTTCCCGCATCTTGAATTTTGTTATTACGCATATCATGAATACGTATAAAATGCTTCGATGGGGTAATGCGTCCTCTCCGAATCCAGTGAAAACGACCGAAAACAAGGGGTTTCCGCCCCATATCCCCGTGCGAATGCCGCCGCAATCGGTCGTTGCGAAGGAGGTGCCGCTCTGAACGATCGTGGCCGGAGTGCCGGTGCGGCCGATCCGGCGTAGGCTGCGAACCTGCGGTCGCAGCGAAGCTGCACGATCCGTGGCAGCAGGAGTGCCCCGAAAAGAAGCTCCGGCGCCACCCGACTGCATGGTACATGGCGGACACCGGCGCCTTGCTGCTGCGGAGCGCGAGACATGAGGATCGGTACGGCAGGGTGCGGCACCGGCCGGAGGACGCCTTTTTCCACCGGTTCGATTGCCGGAACGTATTGCCGGCCGCGGTCGCCGGCTCTCGCCGCTTCCGGTTCGTGCCGCGACCCCTGTACCGATCCGGTTCGTGCGGAGGCCGTTCGCCGGGTGCAGGCTATGCGTCGCTCTTTTCCGGTGCGGAGGGGTGCGCGGATTTCTCCGGTGCGGCGGCCGGGCGTGCCTGCGGGGCCGGACGTCCGCATCGGACGAATCCCAGAATGGCCTGCGCCGTCTCTTCAGGCTGTTCGAGGAAACCCATGTGCCCCGAATGGTCGAGCCACGCGACCTGCGCCTCGGGATGATCCGCGACCATCGCTTCGGCTTTGTCGCGCGGGATGTAGTCGTCCGCGCATCCGAGGATGAAGAGCACGGGCACCTGCGAGGCGCGGAGCACGTCGTTGCGGTCTTTGCGTTCGCGCATTCCGTTGAGCAGAGCCACGATGCCGTCGTCTTCGGTCAGGAAGACCTGTTCGGCGAGGTCGGCGATCTCGTCCTTCATGCGGGCCCGGTTTTCGGCGGCGAAGCCTGCGGCGGGGGCCGCATGCGCCAGCGTCTCTTTGCGCCCCGCACGGACCAGTGCGATTTCGCGCAGGCGGTTTGCCTGTTTTTCGGGCGTGTCGGGATTCGGAGTGGAGCTCAGCAGAACCAGACCGTCGAGCATCTCGGGATGACGCTCGCAGAAGGCGAGGGCCACGTAGCCGCCCATCGAGTGCCCCACGAGCGTGCAGCGGCCTATGCCGAGGGCCGCGAGCGCATCGGCCACCACGTCCGCGAGCCACTCCATCGTGTGCGTTTGGCCGCGAACGACCGAGATGCCGTGCCCCGGCAGGTCGAGCGTAACGACGCGCACCTCTTTGTAGAGCAGAGGTACGAAACTTTCCCAGACGAGCAGCGATTCGAGATAGCCGTGCAGCAGCACGACGCAACGCTCGCCCCGCTCCGAGTCGCAGATATGCAGGGCGGTGTCGCCCGCCATGATGAATTTTTCGGTCATAAGCACTTAGCGGTTTTCCTCGTCGTCGAAGTAGTCGAACGCCGATTCGGGGCGGGGACGAAGGATCGCTTCGTCCTCCGGATCATCCTCGAACTTGTTGTAGAGCATGTGGCGCTCCTTGCCGCTTTTGTGCATCGGTTCGAGGCGTTTGGCCTTGCGCAGTTCGTCCGCGCGATCCTGATTGCGGAACCCCTTTTGTGTTTTCATGTGAAGAGTGGAAAGTGGATATAAGAAGTTGGTTGATTAGAGATTGTCGGTGTCGATCGTACCGCTGAAGACGCGGCGCGCCTCTCCCGAGAGACGTATGTTGCGGAAGAAGGGGTTTTCGGCCGCACGGTCGAAAGCGACCGAGAGCCGTCCGCCCGGCATCTCGACGTCGAAACGCCGCACGCCGGGCTGGAATGCGTGATGGACGACCAGCGCGGCGGCCGTAGCACCCGTACCGCAGGCCAGCGTCTCGGCCTCCACGCCCCGTTCGTAGGTGCGTACGCGGAGCCGGCCTTCGCCCGCGATCTGCACGAAATCGACGTTCGTGCCCTCGGGGAAGCGGGCCGTATCGCGGCGGATCGCATGTCCGCGGACCGCGACATCGGTGCGTGCGATGTCGTCCGTGAGTTCCACATAATGCGGGACGCCCGTGTTGAGGAACCACCAGCCGTCGCCTGCCTCGATGCGCTTCACGTCGGTCATGCCGAGTTCCACGGTCCCTCGAAAACGGTCGGCCGAGCAGATGCGCGCGGTATGAGGGCCGTCGAGCGAGTCGAAACGCAGGGTATCGCCTCCGATGCCTGCATGACGGGCGAAGAGCGCGAAGCAGCGGCCTCCGTTGCCGCACATTTCGCCTGCGGAGCCGTCGGCATTGTAGTAGCGCATCGAGCAGTCCGCAGCGGCGCTCCGTCCGAGGGTCATCAGACCGTCGGCGCCGATGCCGAAATGACGGTCGCACAATTTGGCAATCAAATTGCTGTCCGGTTCGGTGGCGGCGTCGCGCGCGTCGATGAGGATGAAATCGTTGCCGGCGCCTTCGTATTTTGCAAACGGTGTCTGCAAGTCGTAAAGAGGTTATATCCATGCAAAAATAATAAAACTTCTAAAAGTTTTACTACTTTTGTGCAGATTTGTGAAAAATGTCGATTCCTATGAAAAGTGTGCTGTTCAAGCATCGTTCCATTCGTAAATTCCGCCCCGCACCCATACCCGAAGAGACCTTGCGGGAGCTGCTCGAAGCGGCGACACGTGCGTCGACCTGCGGCAACATGCAGCTCTATTCGCTCGTCGTAACCCGCGACGAGGCGCTGCGCCGCAAACTGGCCCCCTGTCATTTCAATCAGGCGATGGTCGTCGAAGCCCCGTGCGTCATCACGGTCTGTGCCGACGTGCACCGTTTCTCGATGTGGTGCCGGCAGCGCGATGCCGATCCGGCCTACGATAATTTCGCGTGGTTTCTGAACGCTGCGACCGACGCCCTGCTGGCCGCGCAGAATCTCTGCGTCGAGGCCGAGATGCACGGACTGGGCATCTGCTATCTCGGAACCACGATCTATACGGCCAAGGAGATTTGCAGCGTGCTCGAACTGCCCAAGGGGGTCGTTCCGCTGACGACCGTCGTTGCGGGCTATCCCGACGAGGAGCCGGGGCTGACGGACCGACTGCCGCTCGAAGCGGTGGTCCACTACGAGAAATATACCGATTACACCGCCGCCGAGATCGACGAACTGTGGGCCGAGCGCGAAGAGTCGGCGTCCACGAAACAGCTGCTCGAAGAGAACGGCCTGCCGAATCTGGCGCAGATATTCACGCGCAACCGCTACCGCAGAGAGGACAGCCTCGCCATTTCGAAGTCTTATTTCGCATTGTTGCAGGAGCAGGGCTTTTTCAATAACTGATCGTGATGCGTGCGGGAGTCGGGAGGGTCGTGCTGATAGCGGCGGTGTGCATCGGATGCGCATCGTGCAGCGTTACGCGCAAGATTCCCGACGGACAGTACCTCGTGCAGAAGGTGCGGATCGAAGACGACAAGTCGACGCCCCGCAAGGAGCGGATCCGCGCGGCCGAGCTGGAACGCTATGTCCGTCAGTCGCCGAACAAACGTTTTCTGGGGCTCAATGTCGGAGTGTGGCTCTACGAACAGGCCAACCCCGACAAGCACAACTGGTGGAACAACTGGAAACGCCGGATCGGACAGGAGCCCGTCCTGCTGGACATGGACCTCACGGAGCGTTCGGCCAAGAATCTGAAGGTCTACATGGATTCGCGGGGCTTCCTCTCTTCGGAGGCGACCTACGAGGTCGATACCACCTCGCGGCGCAAGAGGGCGTCGATCACCTACCGGACGCGGCAGCTGCTTCCCTATCGCATCGACAGCATCTCCTACGACTTCCGCGACAAGTTCCTCGAACAGATCATCCTGCCCGACACGGCGCATACGCTGATCCGCCGGGGCGATATTTTCGACATCACGCGACTCAACGAAGAGCGCGAACGCATCGCGTCGTACCTCAAGGACCGCGGTTATTACAATTTCTCGGTCAACAACATCGAATACATCGCCGATACGCTCGCCGGCGATCATCTGGTCGATCTGAAGGTCGTCGTGAAGCAGTATCTGACGGGTTACGACGCGCGGGGCGAAGCCGTGATGGACAACCACACCGTCTACCGCATCGACCGGATCAACGTCTTTCCCAACTACGATCCGGCTGCGGCCCGCAGCGATCCGCATTTCAGAGATCGGCTCGATACGCTCTATTATCGCGGTCTGAACATCGTCTACGAAGGGAAGCCCAACCTGCGCCCGTCCGTGCTGCGTCAGGCCGTGCCGCTCTACCCGAACTACGTCTACAACGCCGATCAGGTAACGCGCACCTATACCGACCTCATGTCGCTCGGTTATTTCCGGAGCACGAAAGTGGCTTTCGTCGAACAGCCGCGCGACGTGGATATAACCAACATCGTTACCTATGTGGGCGAATCGGCCGATTCGACCCAGACGCGCTATACGCAGGAGGGCTACCTGCAATGCGACATACTCTGTACGCCCGCTCTCAAACAGAGCTTCAAGGTCGAACTGGAGGGATCCACCACGTCGAGTTTCTACGGCCTCTCGGCAACCGTAGGCTATCAGAACCGCAATATATTCCGCGGCGCCGAGTCGTTCGACATCGCCTTTACCGGCGGATACGAATTCATGAAGACGCCCGATGCCCGCAAGCGCAACGCCACGGAGTTCGGCGTAACGACCGGATTGTCGTTCCCGCGTTTTCTGATGCCGTTCCGCACGCGGCGCTACCGCTCGGTGAACCAGCCCAAGACGAAGCTCGAATTCTCGATCAACTTTCAGGACCGTCCCTTCTACCGCCGCACGCTGTCGAGCCTCGGACTCACCTATATGTGGTCCAATGCCCGTTACTCCTCCTTTTCGCTGCGTCCCGTGGATATAAACGTGGTGGACATGGGGTATCTGGACGACGCTTTTCTGGAGGGAACGCAGAACGAGTATCTGAAGGAGAGTTTCAAGACCTCGTTCATCGCGGGTCTCAACTTCGGATACGTCTTCAACAACCAGCTCAAGCACATCGGCGGCAATGCCACGCTCGTCCGCTTCAATCTGGAGACGGCGGGCAATCTGATCGACGGACTGGAACATCTCTTTTCGAAGCCGGTGCAGGGCCAGAGCTACTACCACATCTTCGGCATCCGCTATTCGCAGTACGTGCGTTCGGACCTGAGTCTGAGCCGCAAGATCATGCTCGGCGAAAAGGTGGCCCTCGCAGGCCGCATCTATGCCGGCGTGGCGTGGCCCTACGGCAACAGCGACGCCATGCCTTTCGACCGTCTCTTCTATGCGGGCGGCGGCAACGGCATGCGCGGATGGGCTCCCCGCACGCTGGGCCCGGGAACGACGCCGCGCAAGACCGACACGGAATACCCCATGCAGCTCGGCGACCTGAAGCTGGAGGCCAATCTCGAACTGCGCTTCCCGATCTGGGGCATCCTCCACGGAGCCACCTTCTTCGATGCGGGCAATGTGTGGTATATGAATAGCAAACGGTACGATGCGGATGCGATCTTCCATTTCCGCGATTTCTACAAGGAGTTGGGATTCAACACGGGTTTCGGTCTGCGGTTCGACATCAAATTCGTCGTGCTGCGGCTCGATTGGGGCGTGCAGCTCTACAATCCGGGCGAGCCTGTCGGAGAGCGCTGGATCCATAATTTCAAGTGGCGGAACATGGCGCTCAACTTCGGGGTCGGCTATCCTTTCTGACGGCCGGCGGTTCGCAGGCGAGGCCGGCGCTCCTTTCTCTCCCTCTGCTTTTGGTCCGGTGTCTCCCCCGAAAGAATTTTTCCGGCCTTCGGGTGCCGCAAGGCGCCGGCGTCTTGGCGAGAACTCGAATGAATTTTGTCCGCCTTGCCGGTCCTCCGGACATCGCAATGCGAAGAGTGCGGAGCAAGAATCCGGCCCATACGAGCGTCGAAACGGGTGCGGGGCGTTTGCGGCGCGAAACGTCCCGGGCTGTTCGTGCTGCGTTCGTCGTCGGACGGGCGTCGTGCAGGTACGCATTCGCTTGTGCATGCCTTGCCCGCGAACCTGCGCTGCCGTCCTTTTCGGCTTATCGTGCATCCGGGGCCGCATCTCTTTTCCTTGCGAATGACTTTGCCTGCACGCGGGTTTCTCTCTGCTTGTAGGGCAAGGGTGCAGAAACACGCTTGCGGGCACCGTCCCGTCGCACTTTACCGGCAGCGAAAGGACAAAAAGCATTTGCGGTTCGTACCCGGCATACCGGCGGAGGCGGCAACGAGCCGCGGCCGCCGCATTGGGGGCGGCGGACTGCCGACGGAACCGGCGATTGCGCGGCTTTGCCGGATTCCGGCAAAGCCCTCTTCGCGCACGCTGCGGGCGGGGTTCACGACTGTTTGTACTGCGAGGGCGAAAGTCCCGTGTTGCGTTTGAAATAGCTGCCGAAAAACGACTGGTTCGGGAAGTTGAGGTGATAGGCGATCTCCTGAATGCTCATGTTCGAATATTTGAGCAGGGTTTTGGCCTCCAGAATGACGTATTCGTCGATCCACTCCGATACGGACTTGTTGCTGATGCGTTTGATGAGTGTGGTGAGGTACTTCGGCGTGATGCACATCCGGCGGGCATAGTAGGCCACCGACCGTTCCGTTTTGAAGGATTCGCTCAGCAGTTGCATGAATTGCCGGAAGTAGGTCTCGGCCCGATTGCGCCGCGGTTGTTCCTGAGGCGGGCACTGCTCGATCCGACGGGTGAGGATGTCGCCGATTTTGTAGATCGTCGCCGAAATGAGCCCGCTGATGATTTCGGTGGTGAAATGCGTGCCCGAAGCGACCTGCATTTCGGTTTCGATCTGGAGGATCAGATGGTGCAGTGCGCTACGGTTCGCTTCCGATAGCGGGAAGCACTGCTGGTCGCCGAAAACCATCAGCACCGGCAATAGATACTGGGGATTGATATGTATCTGCCGCATGAAGTCGGGCGAAATGGCCAGCACGTCGCAGCGGAAGTCGTGTTCCGAATATACTTGCAGGATATTCTGCGGCGTGCTGACGAACATGGAGCCTTCCGTGAGGGTGTATTCCCTGAGGTTCGAGAGGATGCGGCTTTCTCCGGCGGTGCAGATTCCGATGGTGATGGCCCCGATTCTGCACGGGAATTGGAAGGCTTCCATTTTCGAATCGGTTTTGGCGATCAGAAAATTCCGGAAAAGCGGACCGGATACGGGAGTCCCTTGTCTATCGCCCATATCCGCGAGGACAGGAATGGTGAAACAGGGAATTTCCGGCGTTTTATCGTGTTTGGTCATAGCAGTCTGTTTGCAAAATTCGGATATGCAAATATAACGCGCCTTATGCTCTGAAAAGTTTATCCGGAGGAAATATTGAACAATTTGCAGGAAATTCCGCGGTGTCGTCCGCGGATGAAAATAGAAACGCAGGCCGGGAAGCCTGCGTTTTCTGCCGTATCCGGAGTACGGATCAGTTGACGGCCGAAGTCTCTGCGCCGTTGCCCGCGGTGTTGGCGGCTTCGGCCAGTGCTTTGGCAGCCGCGACCGGATCGATGCCCAGCGAAGTCTGCACCTCGGCGAGAATGTCCGTAACCGCAGCTTCGTCGAGATAGGGTTGCTGCCCCGTTTGGAAAATGACGGTGTAGCCGCCGGCCTTCGCGATCTGGTCGACGGCATTCTGTGCTTTCTGATAGATCGGCGTGTAGAGACGGGTCTGCTCCTTCTGCTGGTCCTGCTGCGCCATCTGGATGAATTCGTCGCGTCGGCTCGCCAGTTCGTTGAGCTCCTTCTCCTTCATCTGACGCACGGCGTCCGTCATCGTAGCCTGATTCTTGGTGAATTCCTGATATTTCGTATTGAATTCGACCTCCATCGTTTGATAGGTATCCGACAGATTCTTCGTGAATTCCTCCATTTTGAGCTGCATGTCCTTGGTTTCGGGCATGGAATAGATTAGGGCCTGCATGTCGATGCGGCCGAATTTCTGCGCGAAGAGCGACGTGGCGCCCATCATCATCGCAATCGCGAGGGTCAGTTTGACTGCTTTTTTCATAAGATGGTTTTTAGTTTGTCGATTTTTAAGAGTTTCCGTTATTTGAGGGCCTCGATCACCTGCTGCGTGTGGTCCAGTTTCGGACTATTGTAGAGCAGCGAGGCATTGCCCGACGAATCGAGCACCAGATCGTAGCCGTGTTGTTCGGCGTAGGTCTCGATGGCGTCGAACACCTTTTTCTGGATCGGCTGGATCAGTTCGATGCGCTTTTTCATCAGCGTGCCGTCGGCTCCGAAGATGCTCTGCTGGTATTCGGTCGCCTCCTTCTCTTTTTGCAGGATCGTCTCTTCGCGCGACTGACGGGCGGCGGCGGAGAGCGAGGCTTTCTGGGCCATGTAGGTGTTGTAGAGGTTTTCCACCTCGGCGAACCGTTTGTCCACGTCGGCCTGATAGGCTTCGCCCAGTTTGTCGAGCGTGTCGAGGGCCGAGGTGTACTCCGCGAGCGACTTGAAGACCTTTTCGCTGTCGATGATTATGCAGTTCTGTGCCGATGCCGCACCTGCCGCGAGGAGGACGAAGAGTGCGGATAAAAAGATCTTTTTCATAATCCTGTGTTTTTTTATCGGTTAAAAATAACTATTATTTTTCAATTTTGCTGCCATACCGTTCGGTTTCGGACTGCGGATGCGGAATTTCGGGCCCGGACGGGTTGTCAGAACTGTTGTCCGATGACGAAACTGAACTTGCTGCCGAAGGGTTTGCTCGTGTCTCCCTGATTGGGGTGGTCGAAACCGTACCCCCAGTCGATGCCCAGCATGCCGACTACGGGCAGGTAGAGGCGTACGCCGAGACCGGCCGAGCGTTTGATCTTGAAGGGCGAGAAGGTTTTCCACGAGGTGAAGCCGTTGCCGCCTTCGAGGAAGCCCAGCACGTAGATCGTGGACGAGGGTTTCAGAATCACCGGATAACGCAGTTCGAGCGTGTATTTGTTGTAGGCGCACGAGTATTCGGACGTGGGGTCGAGCGCGCCGTCTTCGTAGCCGCGCATGCCGATGATGTCGATGCCGTAGATGTTGTATCCCGACATGCCGTCGCCGCCAACCTCGAAGCGCTGGAAAGGCGAGACCTTATGCCGGTTGTAGTTGCCGAGGTAACCCATTTCGGCTTTGGCCATCAACACGAGGTTCGAGTTGCGGCTCAATGCCTGATACCACTGCACCTTGAACTGCCACTTGTGGAATTCGATCCATTTGTAGCGTTCGCTGTCGCTCATCGACCGGTCGCTGTAATCCTTGCCGTCGAAGAGCGAGTAGGGGGGCGTGAGCTGCACCGAGGCGCTGAAATCCGAGCCGCGGCGGGGATAGAGCGGCTGGTCGACCGAGCTGCGCCCGAAGACGAACTTCAGCGAGAGCAGGTTTGCCGAACCGTTTTTCATCACGAAGTAGTCCCAGTCCTTGAGCGAGTAGCGTTCGTAGCTCAGTTCGGTGTAGAGCGTGAAGTTGGGGTCGGGCCAGCTCAGACGCTTGCCCAGACCGGCGGCGACGCCGTAGGTGCGGAAATACTGCGTACTCTTCTGCCAGAGGTAGTAGGCGTCGTTCTGTTCGGAGAAGTGGGCCTGCAACGTGAACGAATTGGGCTTGCGGCCGCCGAGCCACGGATCGGTGAAACTCAGGGCGAAAGCCTTGTAATAGGTTCCGTTGGTCTGGGCCGAGATCGAAAGCCGCTGGTTCTGTCCCATCGGATAGGGGCGCCATGCCCCCTTCTTGAAGAGGTTTTTGACCGAAAGATTGTTCAGCGTGATGCCGACCGAACCCACGAAGGTGCCCGAGCCCCAGCCGCCGGCGATGTTGAACTGATCGGAGGCGGTCTCTTCGAGCGGGAACCCGATGTCCACCAGATCGTTCGACATGGGGACCGGGAGGATTTCCGGCATCAGCGATTCGGCGTTGAAGTGTCCCATCGAGTTGAGCATGCGCAGCGTTTGCATCAGCAGGGCGCGGTTGTAGAGTTCGCCCGGCCGCGTGTAGAGTTCGCGGCGGATGACTTCGTCGTCCACACGGTTATTGCCCGAGATGTTGACTTCGTTGATGGTGAAGGGTTTGCCCTCGAAAACTTTGATTTCGAGGTCGATCGAGTCAGGGCCTACGATGATCTCCGACGGGTCGATCTGCGACATGAGATAGCCTTCGTTCTGGTAGAGCGACGAGACGGACATGCCTTCGGGGTCGATCTCGCGGCCGATGCCGAGCCGTTTGTGCATGGACTTCTTGTCGTAGGTGTCGCCCTTCGCGAATCCGAACATGCGTTGCAACTCTTCGGTCGGATAGACCGAGTTGCCGACCCACGTGATGTCGCGGATGTAGAATTTGTTGCCTTCGGAAAGTTCGATGGCGATGCCGAGCCGCTTGTCGTCGATCTTGTAGATCGAGTCGCGCAGGATCGAAGCGTTGCGGTAGCCTTTCGAATTGTAGAAGTCGATCAGCAGCTCCTTGTCGTCCTCGTAGTCGGTCTCGTTGAGTTTGGTGTTGCGGAAGAAGTTGAGGCTCTTCTGGTGGGTCTTCTTGAAGGTCCGCCGCAGCCGTTTGTCCGTGAAGCTTTCGTTTCCCGAGAAGTCGATGCGGCCGATCTTGACCTTGTTCTTGCGATCCACGACGAACGTTACGTTCACGACGTTGGGACGCAGGCTGTCGTTTTCGATGCGCACGTCCACCTCGGTGTTCCGGAATCCTTTTTCCGCCCAGTAGGCTTGGATCAGACGCTTGTTCTTGTCGATCACGTAGTCCGACAGTTCCGTGCCGCGGCGCAGCTTGAGCTTTTCGGCCAGATCTTTCTGCTTGCCCTTCGTGATGCCTTCGAATTTCCATTCGTACACGCGGGGCCGCTCCTTGAGGAAAAGCTCCAGATCGACCGAATCGCCTTCGATCGTGGCGCCCATCTTCACGTCGGAGAACAGACGGCGGTCCCACAGACGCGAGATGGCCTGCGGAATGAAATCGCTCGGCAGGAAGATCGAGTCGCCCGGAATGAGACCGGCCGAAGCCGCGATGCTCTCCTGATTGAGGTACTGCACGCCGCGGACGTTTACCCGGCGCAGGATATAGCGTTTCTGAGGGCCGTCCAGCATCGGGGCGTCATCGGGGAAAGGGGGCGTTTCCGTCGCCGTGCTGTCCGCGGCGGAGAGCGCCGGTGCGGATGCCGCCGCTCCCGTTCGGTTGCCGGCTGTCAGGGCATGCAGGCAGCCCGATCCCAGCAGCACGGCCGCTGCGGTCAGAAGTATCTTACCGAAGTGGTTCATCTGTTCTGTTTCTGTCTTCATTTTGCTTTACCAGTCCGAAGCGGCGGTCGCGGCGCGCATACTCCGCGAGCGCTTCGGCGAAGGTCGCCTCCGTGAAATCGGGCCACAGCACCTCGGGGAACCAGAGCTCCGCATAGGAAGCCTGCCAGAGCAGAAAGTTGCTCAGACGTTGTTCGCCGCTGGTGCGGATCACCAGATCCGGATCGGGAATGCCGGCCGTCCAGAGCGCGTCGGAGACCGTGGCTTCGCCGATCGCGTCGGGCGAGAGGCGTCCGGCGGCCGCTTCGCGGGCCAGCCGGCGCACGGCATCCGTGAGCTCGGCCCGCGACGAGTAGTCGAGCGCCAGCACGAGCGTGAGACGCTCGCCTGCGCGGGTCTGCGCTTCGAGCCGTTCGAGACTTTCGCGTACCTCCTCCGAAAAACGGCTCCGGTCGCCGATCACCCGCACGCGCACCCCTTCGCGCAGTAGCTCGGACATTTCGCTGGCCACGCAGCGGCAGAAGAGTTCCATGAGGGCGCCGACCTCTTCGCGGGGACGGCCCCAGTTCTCGGTCGAGAAGGCGTAGAGCGTCAGGTAGCGCACCCCGTGCCGCACGGCTGCGCGCAGCGAAGCCCTCACGGGTTCGACGCCGTGCGCATGACCTTCGCAGCGTTCCAGACCGCGCAGCTCTGCCCAGCGGCCGTTCCCGTCCATGATGATCGCGACGTGTTGCGGTGTACGGTTTCGTTCACTCATAATTATAGGGTGCAAATATAGGGAAATAAATTCAATCGGCAGCGTTCGGGAAGAGCTGGAACGTATTTCATGGCCGCGGGGGCTCCGGGGTGTGCCGTCATTGGTCGTATTCTGTTCATTAGCTGCGGATGTCGATGCCCCACATCATTTTATTCCTTAACGTGTCGTAAAACGATATATTGTGCGGTACGGCCAAATAAATCCGGCGGTCGGAGCGGCGCACCGTGAACGAGGCGCCGTCCCGCACGGGATAGAGCCGGTTGTCGAGCGTTACGAATCCGTCGGCCTGCCGCGAGTGGACGTGCAGGGAGATTTCGGCCGTGTCGGGAACCACCACGGGGCGCATGGTGAGGTTGTGGGGGGCCAGCGGCGAGATCACCAGACAGTTGCACTGCGGAGCCACCACGGGCCCTCCGGCGCTGAGCGAGTAGGCCGTGGAGCCGGTGGGGGTGCAGACCAGCACGCCGTCGCCGTGGTAGGTGGCGACCATCTGTCCGTCGACGTAGGTCTCGACCGAGATCATTCCCGCACCGTGGCGCTGAATGGTGAACTCGTTGAGGGCCAGCGGCGAGTCGGGCGTCCGGTCGAAATCGCCGCCGACTTCGATCTGTGTCCGGGCTTCGGTCCGGATGCGGCCTGCGGCGATGTCGTCGAACAGTTGGCCGATGCCGGCCGTCGGAACGGTCGTGAGGAAGCCCAGATGCCCCGAGTTGATCCCCACGATCGGGACCGGCGCTCCGTGCAGGCGGTGAGCCCCTTCGAGCAGCGTCCCGTCTCCGCCGTAGCTCACCATGAGGGCTTCGGTGCCGTGGACGCAGGCTTCGGCGCCGTAGATGCGTTCGGGCGGGATCGTGCGTCCGGCGAGCGCCGCGGCCTCGGCGGCGAACTCTTCGTTGACGGCGCAGGTGAAGCCGTGGCGCTCGGCGGCGTCGAAAATCCGCCGGATATCTCCGGCGCTGGGGCTTCGGCGAGGCAGTGAAAAAAGTAGGATGTTCATCGGCGGAGTTTCGAAAATTTCGTATCTTTGGATCGCAAATATAACGATTTTATGACAAAGTTAAGTGTAAACGTCAATAAGATTGCCGTGCTACGCAACTCGCGCGGCGGAAACCTGCCCGATGTGGTGCGGGCCGCCTGCGATGTCGAACGTTTCGGCGCCGACGGGATCACCGTGCATCCGCGGCCCGATGCCCGTCATATTCGTTATGCCGACGTGCGCGACCTGAAGCGTGCGGTTCGGACCGAACTCAATGTGGAAGGGAATCCCATACCGTCGTTCGTGGACCTCGTGTGCGAAGTGCTGCCCGCGCAGGTTACGCTCGTGCCCGACGCACCCGACGCCATCACGTCGAACGCAGGGTGGGACACGGTCGCCAACCGCGCTTTTCTGACCGACGTCGCGGCGCGTTTCCGCGAAAAGGGTATCCGCGTCTCGCTCTTCGTCGATCCCGATCCCGCGATGGTCGCGGGGGCCCGTGCATGCGGCGCCGACCGCGTGGAACTTTACACCGAGGCCTATGCCCGCAACTACCGCACCGGCCGTGAGAAGGCCGTAGCGGCCTATGTCGCAGCGGCGGAGGAGGCGCGGCGGCAAGGCCTCGGACTGAATGCGGGCCACGACCTGAACCTCGAAAATCTGCGCTACTTCGCCGAGCGGATTCCGTGGCTCGACGAGGTCTCGATCGGCCATGCGCTGATCTGCGACGCGCTTTATTACGGATTGGAAAATACGGTGGCGCTCTACCGCCGCTGTCTGGAATGAGTCGCATGCCGCTCTCGGATCCCATATTCCGTCGCATCCAGCGCATCGCCGACCGGCGCGGCGTGCGTGCGTTCGTCGTGGGCGGGTACGTGCGGGACTACTACCTGCGCCGCCCCTCGACCGACATCGACGTGGTGGTGGTCGGCAGCGGCATCGAAATCGCCGAGGCGCTCGGCGCCGAGCTGCATGCGCGGGTCTCCGTCTTCAAGACGTTCGGGACGGCCATGGTACGTGCGAAGGGGATCGAGATCGAATTCGTGGGCGCGCGCAAGGAGTCCTATACGCGCGATTCGCGCAAACCTCATGTCGAAGCCGGTACGCTCGAAGACGATCAGCGCCGCCGGGATTTCACGATCAACGCGATGGCTTGGTCGCTCAACGGCGCGACGTTCGGCGAGCTGGTCGATCCGTTCGGGGGGATGGACGATCTGGAGGCATGCACGATCCGCACGCCGTGCGATCCGGACGTAACCTTTTCGGACGATCCGCTGCGGATGATGCGCGCGGTGCGCTTCGCCGCACAGTTGGGTTTCGACATCGAGCCGGAGACGTTCGACGCCATCCGCCGCAACCGCGAGCGCATCCGCATCGTGTCGCGCGAACGCATCGCCGCGGAGCTGAACAAGATCGTCCTCTCGCCCGTGCCGTCGATGGGGTTCGAACTGCTCGAACTGACCGGACTGCTCGAACTGATCTTCCCCGAGATGCACCGCCTGAAGGGAGTCGACCGCGTGGGGAAGCATGCCCATAAGGACAATTTCATCCACACGCTCAAGGTGCTGGACAACGTGGCGCGGCGCTCGGACGATCTGTGGTTGAGGTGGGCCGCCGTGTTGCACGACATCGCCAAACCGCTCACCAAGGCCTACGATCCGAAGGTCGGATGGACGTTCCACGGCCACGAGGTGCTCGGTTCGAAGATGGTGCCCGAGATTTTCCGGCGACTCAAACTTCCGCTGAACGAACACATGAAGTTCGTGCAGAAGATGGTCTTCCTGCATCTGCGGCCCATCATTCTCTCCGAGGATCTGGTAACCGATTCGGCCGTGCGGCGGCTGCTCTTCGAGGCGGGCGACGACGTGGAGCGGCTGATGACCCTCTGCGAGGCGGACATCACCTCGGGCATCGACGCCAAGGTGAAGCGCTACATGGCCAATTTCGAGCTGGTGCGCCGCAAGATGCGGGACCTCGAAGAACGCGATCGCATCCGCAATTTCCAGCCTCCGGTTACGGGCGAGACGATCATGCGCACCTACGGGCTGCCCCCGTGCCGTGCGATCGGAGAGATCAAGGAGATCATCAAGAACGCCATCCTCGACGGCGAGATCCCGAACGACTACGATGCGGCCTTCGCGCTGATGGAGCGGCTGGCTGCCGAACGCGGTCTGGTGCGGGCGGACCGAGCGGAGTGATCGGCGGGAGGTCGTCCGCCGCGCGGGTGTATCCGGCGGCCTGAGGGGGCAGTCTGCGGGTTGTTCGCCGCATCCGGTGCGGCGGGCGTTGCCGTCGCTTTTCCTTCGTCCGGGAGGCGTCGAAAAGTTCGTGTGAGGAGCGGATGCCGCAGTTTTCGGGCAGGCGAAGTGCGGAGAAAGCAGGGGAGGCGGCGCGGGTGAAACAACGGAGAACGCTACGGCGGGACATGCCGTTCGAGGACGGGGGGGGGAGAGCCGGCTTCGCCTTATGGCGGATAGAATCCAGCATATCTTCAGAGGGGCTGAAAACAGTGCATATATGGTTGCGGATGAAGCGATGAGAGGCATAAGGATTTTTTTGCTCGGTGCGGTCGCGCTGGCGGTCGGAGCGGTTTCGGCCGGATGTTCGCAGGAGGAGCCGGCCGTCGAGGCATTGACGGATTCTCAGATTTACGGTACATGGAAGTGCGCCTATGTCGAAATCGACGGGGAGTGGGAGTATGTCTCTCCGAACCGTTTCGAGGAATACAATGCGACGTTCCGTTTTTTTACGAACGGAGTCTGCATTTGCGAGGGGCCGTTGACGGGCGGGCTGAACGGGACGTTCGAACGGACGGACGATCTGCTGACGATCTATGACGGAAGCCGCGTGGCGTTCCGTCTGACGTTTCACAGCGTGAGGTACGACAATGCCGTGCTGACGTTCGAAGACCGCGGCGTGTCCGCGGAGATCCGTATGGAGCGGACGGACAATACGGCGGAGGATTACGTCGCTGTCGAGGGGATCGAATTTGCGCTCCCGAAGATAACGATCGACTCGGAGGTCCCCGTCGCGCTCGAGGTCGAGGTGCTGCCGCAGGACGCGACGAATAAAAACGTCGTCTGGCGAAGCTCCGACACGAGCGTCGTAACGGTGGAAAACGGAGTGGCGCGGGCCGTAGCCGTTTCGGGGCAGGCGACGATCGAGGCGATCACCGACGACGGCGGTTTCAGGGCCGTCTGCGACGTGGAGGTCTCGTTGACCGGGCCGGAGCCGGACGGGAAGACCGTGTGTCGGAAGTCCTGATCTGCGTGGGGCCGGACGCTGCGCATTCGTGGCCCCGCAGAGCGGGAGGACGGATACCCGCAGGGGAGTAGGCGCTCCGTGCGTCGACGGGGCGGGGAATGCCGCGGATGGGAGGGCGGCGGGTCGATGGGTGCCCGGGGCCGCCGAGACCGATTTGCATAAAAGTTGCCTTCGATCGGTCGCATGGCAAAACTGCGCTATAACCTCGATCTGATCTTCGCAAACGTCTTTTTCGGCGCGAATTTTTCGTTCTATGTGTCGCTGACGCGCGACTTTCTCGATTTTGAGCAGATATTCATGTTGCAGGTGCTCTCGGGCGCCCTTTTCTTCATCCCGTTCGCCGTCTTTTCCAGACGGTCGTACCGCATCGCGCGGCGCGATTTCGGCAATATTCTGATCGTTACGCTGCTCGTCGTCTACGGGTGGATGTATGTGCTGCTTTGGGGCTCTTCCTTCACCTCGCCGATCGACGCTTCGACCATCTCGACGCTCGGACCGGCCTTCACGCTCATCATGGCCCACGTCCTGCACCGCCGCAGGGTGCGGCCCGTGCGGATCGTCGGCGTGGTCTTCGCGCTGGCCGGAGCGGGCATTCTGATTTTCGACGAAGGTTTCGTGCTGACGCACGGCAGCGAGGCCTACGGCAATGCGCTGGTGTTGTGCGCCGTGGTGGCCATTGCGATCAATACGGTGATTATCAAACCGCAGCTCGAACGGTTCGGGACGCTGGTGGTGATGGGGTGGTACTACATCATCGGACTGGCGATCACGGCCCCCTTTTTCTGGAAATACATCGGACATACGGATTTTTTCCGCCTGCCGGTGTTCGCACAGGCCGAACTGGCCTATATTCTGATTCTCGGGACGGTGCTGCCGATGTATCTGCTCTACCGCGGCACCGAGAAACTCACTTCGGTGCATACGGCCCTCTACCGTTACATCCAGCCGCTCATCGCGGCCGTTCTCGCCATCGTCCGCAAGCAGGCGAAGTTCGATGCTTCGAATCTGCTGGCGGCCGTCTTCATCTTCGCGGGGATCATCCTCGTGGTGCTGGGGTTCAATCGCGAAGCAATCGTTCGCGCCATGAGTCGGGAACCGGCACCGCCCGCTGCTCCTCGAAATCGAACGCAGCCATGACCGAGCGGCTTTCGCTCCGCACCTCGTCGCCGGCCATGAGCCGTTGCAGGAGGGTGATGCTCTTCGTGCCGATCTTCTCGCAGGTCGTGGTTACGCGGACCGAGTCGGTGAAGCGGACCTGCCCGATGTAGGAGGTCGAGGTGGCGACCGTTACGATGCGGAGACGCCCCAGCAGGACCTCTTCGCCCAGAATCTTGTCGTAGTAGTCGAGTTTGCCGACATCGAAGTACATCTGTTGCGAGACGTTGTTGACGTGCTGGAACGAGTCGATGTCGGCGAAGCGTTTCTGAATGGGAGTGGTGAGCGTGCGTGCCATAATTCGGAGAGTGGAGATTATTCGCGGATGATCCGGACGGCGCCGTCCTCGGTGAAGGCGACGATCGAAGAGGGCTTGCGGGTGGGGTGGCCTTCGAAACGGGGGTCGACCACGAAGTCGACGCCTTCGACGATCCCGCGCGCGGTGTCGGCGAGCGTTGCGGCAGCCGGTTCGCCCGAGCGATTGGCCGAAGTCGAGACCACGGGGCGGCCGAAAGCGCGGAGCAGGCGGCGGCAGAACTCGTGATCCGGAATGCGCACGCCGAGCGTGCCCTCCTCGGGGATGAGATTCTCCGCCAGACCCGAAGCGCCCGGAAGGATCAGCGTCAGGGGTTTGTCGGCGAGTTCCATCACCTCGAAAGCGATTCCGGGCGCCCTGTTCGCATAGCGCACGACCATGTCGGCCGATGCGCAGAGCACGAGCATCGCCTTTTTGTTCTCGCTGCCCTTGAGGGCATAGATTCTGGCCACGGCTTCGGCGTTCGCCGCGTCGCAGCCGATGCCCCAGACCGTGTCGGTGGGATAGAGGATCAGTCCGCCTGCGCGGAGCGTGCGCACGGCTTCTTCGACCTCTTGCTGGATGGATTCCATAGGCGGTTCATTTTTCGGGCAGCACTTCGATCCAGTAGTCGTCCGGATCGGCGATGAAGTAGAGCCCCATGTCGTGATTTTCGTAGCAGATGCAGCCCATGTCGCGGTGGAAGGCGCGTGCGGCATCATAGTCGCCCGCCACGCGGAAGCACAGGTGGCTTTCGTTGTCGCCCAATTCGTAGGCGCCCTCCTTGTCGCGCAGCCATGTCAGCTCCAGACGGAAGGGGGTCTGACCGTCGCCCAGATAGACGAGCGTGAACGAGCCGTCGGGGGCCTGCTTGCGTTTCAGTTCATGCAGTCCCAGCGCCTTGGCGTAGAAGTCGAGGCTGCGTCCGAGGTCGGAGACGTTGATGTTGAAATGATCGAATTTCCCTTTGATTTCCATAAGCGGTCGGATGGTTAACCGTGCAAAATTAAAAATATTTGCGCAAATTCCATACGATCCGTCCGGCTCCGGCGGGCAGCTCGGCAAACTTTTTTTATATTTGTAGATCGAAATCGAGCCGCCTATGAACCTTTTTCCCAAATTCATTCCGAAATTTTGCCTTCTGTCGTTCGTCTGTGCCGCATGGGCCGGATGTGCGGACGACGGTGCGGCCGAACCCGGGGATCCGGTGCCGTCCATCCGTCTCGAAGAGGAGAACCGCTCGCTGGTCTTCGCGCCGGAGGAGGGAACGGCCGAAATCTGGTTTCAGGTCGAGGGAGCTTGGAGGGCGGTCGTGTCGGCGCCTGCGGACGAATGGTGCGGGGTAACCCCTTCGAAAGGCGGCGCCGGTACGGCATGGGTGCGGGTGAAGGTCGCCGAAAACACGTCGGAGCTGGAACGCAACGCCACGATCATGATCCGGTGCGGCGACGTGAGCAAGAACGTGGTCGTTACGCAGAAGGGGATCGACGCGCTGACGCTGACCCGTTCGAAATTCGAGATGGAGCCGGCCGGCGGAACTGTGGAGGTGGAGGTCGAATCGAATGTTTCGTTCGATTACGAAATAGACGTGGAGTGCCGCGACTGGATCGAGGCGGAGAACACGCGGGGCATGCAGACTTCGAAGCTCCGTTTCAGGGTGGCCTCCTACGAAGGCGGACCGGTGCGTGCCGGACACATCCGCGTCTTCGGCGGGGGACGCGAGGAGACGGTGCGCGTCTATCAGGAGGGCAGCGATCCGGCGATCGTCGTTTCGCAGGACGAATACGTGCTCTCGGCTGCCGCCGGGACGATTCAGGTGGATCTTTGCAGCAATGTGGATTACGAGGTCGGGATGCCCGATGCGGAGTGGATCGAGGATGTCTCGACGCGCGTGCTGTCGAGCCATACGCTCTATTTCGCCGTCGCGGAGAATACCTCGGAGGAGGACCGCTCGGCCGTGATCCGCTTCACGGACCGCGCCACGGGCGTTGCGAACTCGGTCCGCGTCCTCCAGAAAGGCAAGGACGCAGCGGTCGTATCCAAGGATTTTTACAAGATCTCGCCGGCCGGGGGATATGTCGTGTTCGACGTCCGGTACAATAACGCCGTGAAGCTCCATATCCCCTGCGACTGGATCGAACGGGTCTACCGTCGGTGGACCCGTTCGACGCAGACCGAAGAGGTGATCCTGAAAATCGACGCCAGCGAAGGGAACCTTTCCCGCGAGGCGGAGGTGTCGATTCTGGGAAGCGACGACGAAATTCTCCGGAAGATACGGATCGTGCAGTCGGACGAACTGTCCGCCGTGATCTCGCCGGATGAGTCGCTCCTGCCGTGGGAGGGCGGGGATTGCGTGGTCTCGGTGCAGCCCGGCATTCCGTTTTCGTTCGAAATATACAGCGGTGCGAAAGACTGGCTGCGTCATGTGAAAACGGTCGGAAGCGAAGTGTATTTCCATGTCGAACGGAACCAGACCGGCGGGCCGCGCTCCGCTTACATCGGTTTTACGTCTCCGGTCTTGAAATTCGCATCGAGCGTGGACATCGAGCAGATGGCGGAAAATGCGCTGGCGGCGGCCTGCGACAGTTACGACGTGCCGAACGAAGGCGGCGAAATCGAGGTGGAGGTACTCTATGTGCCGGGCTATGCGTTCACGGTGGACATTTCGGACGACTGGATCGAGCAGATCGAGACGCGGGGATATGTCGAAACACTGAGATTCAAGGCTGCACCCAATCCGGACGACACCTACCGCGTGGCGACCGTGCGGCTCGTTCCGGACGACGGGAGCCCGGTGCAGAAGTTCCGGATTTTCCAGTTGCCGGTGCATGCCGTGGTCGTCTCGGAACACGAATACACGCTGCCGGCCGAAGGCGGCCTGTCGAAAGTCGAGATTCGGGCGACGGGAGATTACACAGTTGCCGATCCCGAAGTCGGCTGGCTGCACCGCAATGTCGAAACCCGCAATTCGGGAAAGAACTCGATCTATTATACGGCCGATCCGAACGAAACCTACGAGAGCCGCGAGGCGGAAGTCGTCGTGCGCAACACGACGACCGGAGAGGAGGAGAGGGTGCGCTTCGTGCAGTTGCAGAAGAATGCGCTCGTCGTGGCGCAGTCGCTCTGCACGGTAGGGCTGGAGGGCGGTACGCTCGTATTCGACGTCGAGGCGAACGTGCCGTTGGAGGTCGAAATCGAAGCGCAGGCCCGCGAGTGGCTTTCGCATGTCGAGACCCGTGCTTTCGGGAGCCGGCTCCTGCGGTTCGAAGCGGCACCCGCGGACGAGGAGCGGGAGGGTCTGATTGCGGTCAGCGGCGGAGGAATCACCCAGATGATCTCCGTTTTGCAGAGCGCCTCTGCCGATCCCGAATCCATCGAACGCAAGGCGCTCGCCGCCTTCTACCGTGCGACCGGCGGCGGAAACTGGAAAAAGAGCGACGGCTGGTGCTCGGACCGCCCTGTCGGGACGTGGTATGGCGTAACCGTGTCGGGCGGGAGGGTAACGGAGATTCGGCTGCCGGATAACGGCCTGAGCGGACGGATACCGGCCGAGATCGGGGATTTGAAGGGGCTACTTCGTCTCGATCTGAAAGATAACCGGATCACCGGCTCGCTGCCCGATGTGTTCGGGCAGTTGCAGCGGCTCGGGGAGCTCGATCTGAGCGGCAACGGCATGGGTGGCGATCTGCCCGGGTCGATGGGAGCTCTTTCGCAGCTCCGCGTGTTGAACCTTTCCCGGAACGACTTTACGGGGCGTTTGCCCGAATCCTTCCGCAATCTGTCGGAGCTGACGGAGATACGGGCTTCGGAGGCGGGGCTCATGGGATCCATCGCGCCGGTGGCGGAGGGTTCGCCGCTGCTTGAGGTCGTGGACCTCTCGTCGAACGCCTTTACGGGGCCGATTCCCGATGCCGTGTACGGACTGAGCAGGCTCAGGTCGCTCGAATTGCGCGGTAATCCGCTCTCGGGGCTCATATCCGCTGCGATCGGGAATCTGGAGCAGCTCGAAACGCTCGATCTCTCGTCGACCTGCATCAGCGGAGACCTTCCCCGGTCGATCGGGCATCTGGCGCGACTGCATACGTTGGACCTGCACGATGCGCAGATGTCGGGCCCGCTGCCCGACGTATTCGGCCGGATGTATGCTCTGGAAACGCTCCGGCTGGAGCACAACCGTTTTTCCGGTACGCTGCCTTCCGGCCTGCTGATGCGCGAACCGCTTTGGCGCAAATGCTGGGGATCGGTGCTCGACCAGTACGGTGAGGGATTGAGCGGCTATTCCGCGCTGCCGGCGCCCGAATTCATAGTCCGCGACATGAACGACGAGGTGTTGAGTTCGGGGCAGATCTATTCGGAAAAGGAGCTTACGGTGCTCTTCCAGTTCAGCACGGAGGATGCCGAATCCGGCAGAGCCGTGTCGAAGCTGAACGCCATGTACGACGATTACAGGCAATACGGCATGCAGATCGTCGGATATGCCTACGAACCGCTGGAGGAAATCCGGGAATATGCGGACCGGATGCGTATCGAATGGCCGGTCGTGTGCGTCGGCGACGAACATCCTGCGAACGAAATACACCGTGTGTCGTTCTTTCCTGCGATCAATATCGTCGATCGGGAATCCCAAGTCGTCTGGAACTGCTTCGAAGGCACCGACGACGATGCGTTCGCTTTCATTCGGGACTGGTTCAAAGAGTACGAACCCTACGAATCGACCGATTATTCGGCGGATAAACAGGTGCAGCTCCTGCAGAAAGCCACGCGCGGAGCCGGAATCAATATCGTGCTGATGGGCGACGGATTCACCGACCGGAACATTCGGGACGGCGTGTACGAGGCGACCATGCGCACGGCCATGGAACATTTCTTCGAAGAGGAGCCTTTCGCCTCTTTCCGCAGTTGTTTCAATGTATATGCGGTAACGGCCGTTTCGAAGCACGAAGGCTATTTCAAAGGTTCGAAAAACGCGCTCGGAACCTATTTCAAAACCGGAGCCGAGGTGGGCGGAGACAACGAGCTCTGCCGGGAATACGCCCTTGCGGTTCCGGCGATCACGGAGGAGGATCTGGACGAAACGCTGATCGTCGTGCTGATGAATTCCGGCAAGTATGCCGGGACCAGCTATCTCGCCTATTCCGGCAAGAGCGGTTATGGATCGGGATGCGCGCTCTGTTATTTCCCGCTCGGAAAAGACGACGAGATGTTCGCCCAACTGCTGCACCATGAAGCGGGCGGACACGGTTTTGCGAAACTCGCCGACGAATACGATACGAGTTTTCTGCCCATGCCGCAGGATAAAATCGACGATTACGAGGCATGGGAACCCTATGGCTGGTGGCGGAATGTCGATTTCACGGCCGACCCGGCTTCGGTGAAATGGAGCCGCTTCCTTTCGGACAGCCGCTACGACGAGGAGCGCCTCGGCGTGTTCGAAGGAGCCTGCGGACATATCGAAGGAGCCTACCGGCCTTCGGAGAACAGCATCATGCGGGACAACGCGGGCGGATTCAACGCTCCGTCGCGCGAGGCGATCTACATGCGCATCATGTGGCTGGCCTATGGGCCCGAATGGGGCTATGATTACGAGGAGTTCGTGCTTTGGGACGCCCGCAACCGGGCCGCTGCCCGCGTGCGGGCACGCAACACGGCGCCGCGCCGCCGCTACGGGCCGTTGCCGCCGCCGGTCGTCGTGCAGGACCGCTGACCGGTATGGCGCCGAAGGACGCTGCCGGAGTTTTTTCGCGGAGAATAGGCGAAATCGTTTATTTTTTGTAATTTTGCGCTGCGAATGAAAAATATAAATAAAGCATAACCACTATGGGAAGAGCATTTGAATACCGTAAGGCCCGCAAACTGAAGCGTTGGGGACATATGGCCCGCACGTTCACCAAGCTCGGCAAGGAGATCGAAATCGCTGTGAAAGCCGCGGGTCCCGATCCTTCGGCGAACACGCGGCTGCGCATTCTCATCCAGAACGCCAAGGCGGAGAACATGCCGAAGGAGAATGTGGAGCGTGCGATCAAGCGCGCCACCGAGAAGGATGCCGCCGACTACAAGGAGGTCGTTTACGAAGGATACGGCCCTCACGGTATCGCTTTCCTCGTGGAGACTGCGACGGACAACACCAACCGCACGGTGGCCAATGTGCGCATGCACTTCAACAAATGCGGCGGTACGCTGGGCAACAGCGGCAGCGTAGCCTTCATGTTCGAGCACAAATGCACGTTCAAATTCCATGCGCCGGCCGGCACCGATTTCGAAGAGCTGGAGTTGGAAATGATCGATCTCGGTGTGGACGAGTTCTATCCCGAAGAGGACGGCGTAACGGTCTATGCACCTTACGAGTCGTTCGGGGCCATCCAGAAGTGGCTCGACGAACGCGGCTACGAGATCGTTTCGGGCGAATCGGTCTATCTGCCGACCGATTCGAAGGAGCTCGACGCCGAAGGGCGCGAGTCGGTCGAAAAGCTCGTGGAGCGGCTCGAAGAGGACGACGACGTAACGAACGTCTACCACAATATGAAAGAACCCGAAGAGGAGTAGATTGCGGTTTTCGCGGCTTTCGTGTCTTTCGCGGAAGTGTTCGGCAGAAGCAGCGGATGGGGCGGATCGGGATTCGGCTCGTCCGCTTTTCGTCTGCTTTCGCCCCGGACTTCCTCTTTTCTGTGGCCGGTTCGCTGCGAAAGTGCCGGCATCGGGAACCGCGATGGCGATGACGCGAAAGAAGGAGACGTTTCTACCTTTTCCCGCCTCGTCGAAACGTTGGTGTTTCATGCTTCGTTTCCGGTCCCGGCAACCGCCGGAGCGGACCCGGCTTGATGCAGACGAGCGGTTTCACTCGGTCGTTTCCCGCCTCGGCAATCTTTGAGCGAACCCGGATTGCCCTCGGCTTATCGAAAACGTTGAATTTCTTTCGTCCATTTCTCGCCTCGGCATAGCTCGAACGAGTTCGGCTCTGCGCTCGGCTTAACGAAATGGTTCGCTTTCGGACTGCCGTTTTCTCGCTTCGGTAATGATCCGGCTTTCTCGAATTGCATGCGCCCTGCCGGAACGTTCTTCGGCTTACGGGCCTTGGGATGCCGGGCGGTGCGCGGTTCCGGGCAGCGGAGCCCCGTCCTCTTCGCGGACGGGTTCCGCAGGCTGCGAGCCCGTTCTTGCGATCGAAAATCATCAACCTCTCCCGTATGTTCCCTTCCCCGCCGAAAGGCGTTCGAAAACGCCCGAATACCGGAATAGGCCGAATCCACCGACCCGATGCTCGAAACGGGCGACTGTTCACGGAGGGCATGCGTCCGTCTCGGTCGCTTGCCGCTTTCAGTCCGGCGGGTGTCCCGGATCTCTTTCCCGACGTTCCGGGGGGAGGCAGGACGGGACGCAAGACGGTTCATTGTTTTTTTCGCGGTCGTATCTTCTGCATCGACCGGCGGTGCCGGGCAGTATGCGCTCCCTCCCTTCTTTTTCATGCGGCGGGTTGCACCTTTCGCGAAGACTTGTCTCGCTCCGGCAGCCGGACGGTGCGGAACGTCGTGCCGGAGCTCTCTTTGCCGGGCGGTGCCGATCGGGTCTGCCGGCGGCAAGAAAGCTTCGGCCGAGAGGTACGTGCGAGGTGCATACGGAAAAAGAGGCTGTCCGACGGTTGACCGGACAGCCTCTTTTTCCTTTCGACGGCATAGATCTACTTCGAGATCCGCTTCTCTTTGATGCGGGCCTTCTTGCCGGTCAGATTGCGCAGGTAGTAGATGCGTGCGCGGCGCACGACACCGATCTTGTTCACCTCGATCTTGTCGATATGGGGCGAATAGAGGGGGAAGATACGCTCCACGCCCACGCCGTTCGAGACCTTGCGGATCGTGAACATTTTCGTCTTGCCCGTACCTTTGATCTGGATGACCACGCCGCGGAAACTTTGCAGGCGCTCTTTGTTACCTTCGACGATCTTGTACGTAACGGTGATCGTGTCTCCGGCCTTGAACGACGGAACGTCGGCGTCCGTCTTCGGCCACAACTGCTCGTTGACGAGCTTGATGATTGCATCTTTGTTCATCGTTGTAACAATTTTTAGATGATTCCGCGTCCAACATTCCCGCTGCGGCCGATGGGCTTCATACGCATCCTCTGATCCGTAATCCTGTGCCCTGCCGGAGGCTTTGCGGTCGCCCGCATCGTCTGCCGGACCGGCGCCGTGCCCTGCCGCCCAATGAAAGAGGTTGATCCACGCCCGATCGGGACTGCAAAGATAGCGATAAATTCGGACCGGACAATAGATCGGTCGTTTTTTCCGCACGGAAGCCCCGGATTTCGAGGTCGCAGCGGCGGACGGCTCTCCGCGTTCGGCGGAGGGCGGGCCCTTCTGCGGGCCGTGAATGCGGCGGTCGGGCGATGACGCGCGGCCGTTCGCCGAAGCCGCACCGGACGGTGCCGTCCGCCGCTTTCGTTGCGGACCGTCCGCGGAGCGTAGAGGATACTTGTTTTTGCACTCGGTTTGTATTATCTTTGTTGCAATGAAAAACGAGAGTACGCAAGAGCGATTGATATTGGTTACCAACGACGACGGCTACGGTTCGAAGGGGATTCGGGCGGCTGTCGAGGTGGCGCGGCGTTTCGGCCGTGTGGTGGTCGTGGCGCCGGAGTGCATGCAGAGCGGAATGAGTCAGGCGATCACGATGTTCAACCCCCTTTACCTGCGGCGCGTGTCGCAGGAGGAGGGCGTGGAGGTCTACGCCTTTTCCGGTACGCCGGTGGACTGCGTGAAGATGGCGTTCGATTACCTGCTCAAGGACCGGTGCGTAGATTTGGTGATTTCGGGCGTGAACCACGGTTCGAATTCCGCCGTCAACGTGCTCTATTCGGGCACGATGGGGGCTGCGATCGAAGGCAGTTTCTACGGCTGCCCCTCGGTCGGACTGTCGGTTACGGATCACAGCCCGGATGCCGATTTCGAAGGGGCGGTGTACTACGGCGAACGGATCGTGCGGGCGGTGTTGGAGACGGATCTCGAACGTCCGCTCTGCCTGAACGTGAACATCCCGATGGGCGAGCCGCGCGAGATTCGCGGCGTGCGCGTCTGCCGCCAGAACCGCGGTTATTGGCGCGAGGAGTTCTTCCGCCACGAAGACCCGCACGGCCGCGAGTATTTCTGGCTGTCGGGAGCCTTCGTGAACCACGAGCCCGAAGCGACCGACACGGACGAGTGGGCGCTCGACCACGGATATGTGTCGGTGGTTCCGGTGCAGGTCGATCTGACGGATTACGCCCGCATGCCCTCGCTCCGCAGGGCGCTCATGAGCGAATGACGGGTGCGTCCCGCGGCTTCGGGACGCTGCTTTTCTTCGCGTCCGGCAGCGAAGCACGCGCGGAGGCGGAAAAGGCGGGGCGACGGAATGGAGGGGGGAGGAGCGCGCGTTTTATAATTGGAATCTATGGTGATAAAAATATTGCTTATCGTAGCGATCGCAATCCAGACGGTTGCGACCGTCTATGCGCTCAAACTGGTGCGGACCACCAAATACAACTCGGTGTGGATCCTCTTCATCGCGGGTTTCTCGCTGCTCTCGGTCGAACGGGTGATTCAGTTCATGCTGGTCAGCGGACAGTCCGTGCCTCCTGCGACGTTCGCCTATCTGGGCGTGGTGATCTCGGTCTGTCTTTCGATCGGCGTGATGTACGCTCACAAACTCTTCAAATACATCGGGCGGCTCAACCGGCAGCGTCAGCTGCTCAACAAGCGCATCCTGACGGCCGTGCTGCGGACCGAGGAGAAGTCGCGTTCGCGTTTCTCGAAGGAGCTGCACGACGGACTGGGGCCGTTGCTTTCGTCGGCCCGCATGTCGCTTTCGGCGCTGGCCCGCGACGGCCAGAACCCCGAACAACAGGAGATCATCGCCAATACGACCTATGTGATCGACGAGGCCATCCGGTCGCTCCGCGAGATTTCGAACAACCTTTCGCCCCATGTGCTGAGCGATTTCGGTCTGGCGCGCGGCGTGCAGAACTTCATTTCGAAGAGCGCGGCGATGCACGACGTGAAGATACGCTTCACGACCAACCTGCGCGGTGAACGTTACGATCCGGACGTGGAGGTGATCGTCTACCGCGTGATCTGCGAGCTGATCAACAACTCGCTCAAACATGCGGCCTGCTCGGAGATCAACCTTTCGCTGTCGCTCAGCGGCGGGACGCTCGCGCTCGACTATTCGGACAACGGACGCGGGTTCAATCCGCAGGCTATGATGGACTGCGGCATGGGGCTCTCGAACATCGCTTCGCGCATCAATTCGCTGGGCGGGACGCTCGACATCACCAGCTCGAAAGGACGGGGCATGCGTGCGGCGATCCGCGTGAATACGCGGCCCGAACCGGCGGCCAAGTCTTCGAACCGTAAAAACAGACATGCAGATGGAGGAGTGTAAAATCGTGCTCGTGGACGACCATTCGCTGTTCCGCAACGGACTCAAAGGACTGCTCGACCGCTGCGAAGGGTATCGCGTGGTGGGCGAAGCGGCCAGCGGCGAGGAGTTTCTGGCGATGCTGCCCCGGACGGAGGCCGACGTGGTTTTCATGGACATCGCCATGCCGGGCATCAACGGCGACGAGACGACCGAACGGGCTTTGCAGTTGCGACCGGACCTGCGGGTGATTACGCTCTCGATGTTCGGCGACGAGAACTATTATACGCGCATGGTGGAGGCGGGGGCCAAAGGCTTTCTGTTGAAAGATTCCGATATCGAGGACGTGATCCGTGCCATCGAAGCCGTGCGCGGCGGCGGCAGCTATTTCAGCGCTTCGCTGCTCGCCTCGCTGGCGAACCGGATGCGTACGCGCGAAAGTACGCCGATGGACCCGCTTTCGACCCGCGAGACGGAGATACTGGTCGCCGTATGCCGGGGGCTTTCGAATCAGGAGATCGCCGACGAACTCTTCATTTCGAAACGGACGGTGGACAAGCACCGTGCGAACATCCTCGAAAAGACGGGGTGCAAGAATACGGCCAGTCTGGTCGTGTATGCCATCCGCCACGGGATCGTGGAGATCTGACCGCCCGTATGCAGGCCCTCCGCGTACATGCTCTGCCGGGGACCTGCCGGGGCCCCGGGGCTGGGACGTATGCTTCCTCCTCTTGGGATCGGAGAGAGCGCCTGTCCGTATATGCTTCCGTATGCGGAGAGCGATTGAGAAAAAGATGCGAACCGTCAAGTCGTTCGTCGCCGGCAGCCTCGCGACGGTCGTATCGCCGGCCGCAACGGCTGCATGTCGTCCGCTTCGATCCGTTACAGCAGCGGTGCGAAAAGCCGCATGAGCGACTCGGCGAATCGCCGCGAACGCGGGCGTCGGAACCAGCGGGCCGGCACGACATGACGGCAGCGGGCGTAGTCGTCGAGATAGACGGCCGACATGCGGGCGTTGAAGTCCGCGTCGTAGACGAAAGCATTGATTTCGAAGTTGTGCTCGAAACTCCGGAAGTCCATGTTCGCCGAGCCTACGACCGTGAGGGTGTCGTCCACGATGAGCAGTTTCGAGTGGAGGAATCCCGGAGTATAGAAACTCACCTTGACGCCTGCGCGGATCACGGCGTCGAGGAACGAGTGGGAGGCCAGTCCCACGATCTTCGAATCGCTGCGGGCGGGCAGCATCAGCCGCACTTCCACACCGCCGAGCGCCGCCGTTTGGAGTGCTGTCTGGAGCCCTTCGGTGGGCAGAAAGTAGGGCGTCTCGATCCAGATGCGCTGCTTGGCATTGGCGAAGACGTAGCTGATGCCCTGCAGCAGGACGCGCCACTGGCCGAACGGTCCGTTCGGGACCACCTGCATGATGTCGGCAGTGTAGGATTCGGCCCGCGGATAGTATTTTTCGGAGTTGACCTGCCGTTTCGTGGTGGCCGACCAGTCGCTCAGGAACGAGGCCTGCAACCCCTGCACGGCGCTGCCTTCGAGTTTGAAATGGGTGTCGCGCCAGCAGCCCCACGCGGTGCCCAGCACATAGCGGTCGGCGATGTTCATCCCGCCGAAAAATCCCACACGTCCGTCGATCACGACGATCTTGCGGTGGTTGCGGTAGTTGACCTTGCTCGTGAGCAGCGGGAAACGCACGTGCAGGAACGAGTAGACCTCGATGCCGGCGGCGCGCATCTCGTCGAAAAAGGCGCGTTTCACGCTGCTGCATCCCACGTCGTCGTAGAGAATGCGCACCTTGACCCCCTCGCGGGCCTTGGCGATGAGGGCCTGCCGGAGTCGGCGGCCCGTGGTATCGTCGCAGAAGATGTAGTATTGGAGGTGGATGTGGTGCCGTGCGCGGGCGATCTCCTCGTAGAGCGCCTGCATCTTGGAGGCGCCGTCCGTGTAGGGGGTGATGCGGCTGCCGTAGAAGGGAGCCGCATGGATCGTATGCTGCATCAGGCGCGAGAGAGGCAGAAAATTTTCCGGAATGCGCGGCGCGGCCGCCGGATCTTGGCCCGGGTAGGTCGTAACGCGGCGGCGCGTGCGGTGCGAAATGATCTTTTCCTTGCTGAGGTTCTGTCCGAAAAAGAAATAGAAGACGATACCTACCACCGGAGCGAAAAGCAGGATCAGAATCCACGGGGTCGTCTTCAGCGGGTTGCGGTTGTCGGTGATGACCACGAGGATGATGCCGATCGTCGTGGCGGCGTAGAGACCGAACAGCAGGTATGTCAGAATCTGAGGCATGCGCGCGCTCCGGCGGGGCTTCTATTCGGCGGTTGCGGGACGCTCCGCGTCGGGGAAACGCACCATGTAGAGCAGGTGCTCCACGCCGCGCAGGAAGTTCCGTTTGTTGAGCTTGGGCGAGTAGACGTAGCAGTCGAGCGTGAAGACGCGGTTTGAGGCTTCGTCCACGGTGGTGAAGCTCACGAACGGACCGCCCATGAAGTCGCCCGCGACATCCCAGAAACCGCGCATCTCGGTCCACGTGCGTCCTTCGAGGCTGAACATTCTCAGATCGGGCATGAAAGCTTCGGAGGTGGTCATGTACGAACCGTCGGAGGGACCCGGAATGCGGCCGACGAACTTGTTGCGCGCGGCGAGCAGCGCACCGCGCGAGAGCGATTCGGGGCCGGTGTAGGGATAAGTGTAGATGCAGAAGCCTTGGCTGGCGGTGGGATATTCGTACCGGGCCCAGAGGAAATCGTTCTCGGACTTGGCCAGCACGTAGCCTTTCGGCACGTTCATCCGTACGCCGAAAGTCTCTTCGATCGCCTGCGCGACGTGTTTTTCGCTGTATCGGGCGGCGTAGTCGACGGCGCGGTCGCGCTCGGTCTTTTCGAGCACGTAGACGAGTTCCCGGCCGTGAGCGGCGAGGTATTGCAGCAGCGCGGCGTCCGAGGGGCCTTTGAGCGTGAGTACGATCTGGGGTGCGGCGCGCCAGTCGTATTCGGCCGTGATGCTCGTCCGCTCCTCCGGAACCGAGGGGTCGATCTCGACTTTGAGGATGTTGCGGTGGCGGGTGGCCATGTTCGTGAAGCCGCGCGGCAGGATGCGCAGCAGATCGAACGAAGGTTCGATCTGGTTGACGTATTCCACCGGTGCGCCGAGCAGGCCCCGCAGCGTCTCGCCTACCGGACCGTCCCACTGCTGCGGCGCGCAGACTACGATGAGTTCGTAGGGTTTGCCCAGCGAAGTGTTGGCATTCCGGTCGGAGAGGGTGCGGAATGCGTCGCAGGCCGCCAGACTGACGAGCACGGCGGCGGCGAGGATCAGACGGAAGGAGCGTTTCATAACGGACGGAAGTTGATTATCTATGCAAATATAATTAAAATCCACTGCATGAGGTGGCCGGAGGCGGATTTTTTTCGCCGCGTTGCGAAAAATCGTTACTTTTGTCTCCGGAAAGTACGACCATGAGACTCAAACCGCCGAAAATCATACGCCGCCTAATGCCCGATCTGATCTGGGAAATCGACGACCGGGAAGGAGTTTTTCTCACCTTCGACGACGGACCGACGCCCGGCATCACGGAGTGGATTCTCTCGACGCTCGACAAGTACGGTGCCAAAGCCACCTTCTTCGTGTTGGGCAAGAATGTCGAGATGTATCCCGACCTCTATCGCCGGATCGTGGATGCGGGGCACAAGGTGGGCAACCACACCTATTCGCACCAGAAGGGGTGGGGCATGAGTCTCGAACGCTACACGGAGGATGTGGATTTTGCGAACGACCTGATCCGCAGCGATCTGTTCCGTCCGCCCTATGCGCGTATCACGCCTGCGCAGGCGCGTTTTCTGGGGCAGCGCTACAAACTGGTGATGTGGGACATCATCTCGCGCGACTACAACCGCAACCTCTCGCCGCGCACCTGTCTGCGGAACGTTACGAAGTATCTCGGCCCGGGCAGCATCGTGGTTTTCCACGACAGCGAAAAATCGTTCCGCAACATGCGGTACGCCCTGCCGCGGACGCTCGAAAAGATCCGGTCGATGGGGCTCAGGTGCAAGGCTATCGAACTGTGAGCGGCGGTCGTGCCGTGCGGCGTCCGCGCCCTTCGGGCCGTGCGGAATGTGCGGCGGACGAAATTGTGTACGGGAAATTGCGCTTTGTGATTTTTTTTCTAACTTTGCGTCTTCGGAACGAAACGATAATAACCTACCAAATATGGCAACGACAGCAGACATCAAGATCGGCATGTGCATCGAACTGGACGGCAAAACCTTCCAGATCATAGATTTCCAGCATGTGAAGCCGGGCAAAGGCCCCGCTTTCGTGCGTACCAAACTCAAGAATCTCGAAAACGGCCGCGTGCTCGACAATACCTTCTCGGCAGGCGCCAAGATCGAACCCGTGCGTGTGGAGCGCCGTCCCTACCAGTTCACCTACGAGGACGATCTGGGCATGCACTTCATGCACACCGAAACCTTCGAGGAGATCAACATCGACAAGAATCTCATCAACAACTACGATCTGATGGCCGACGGTCAGGTGGTCGAGGTGATGTTCCACACCGAGAAAGAGACGGTCCTCTCGGCCGAGCTGCCCCCGATCGTGGACATGGAGGTTACCTATACCGAACCGGGCATCAAGGGCGACACGGCTTCGACCAACTCGCTCAAACCCGCGACGGTCAACACGGGTGCGACGGTGCGCGTGCCCCTGTTCATCAACACGGGCGACAAGATCCGTGTCGATACCCGTACGCGCGAGTATTACGAGCGCATCAAGTAGTCGTTCCGGCGGATGCCGGAGGAGAGAGGCTGCCTGACAAGCCCCCCCCAAAAAAAAATCGGGAATCGCCCCTGCCGGATCGAACTCCGGCAGGGGCGATCGCGTTAAACGGCGACACGGCGTCGGACGGTTTGGACGGCGTCTCGTACTTTGCGCATCCGGAGCGCACTACTCGAAGCGGATGAAGTCGTTTTCGGGCGTGAGGCAGAAGGGGCAGTAGTAGTCGCAGTAGCTCGCGGGGAAAAGATTGCCGCACAACGGGCAGACGGCGTATCCGGCGTGATCGGGGTGCAGGATGAAACATTCGAGCAGTTCGATCTGCCGCATTTCGCCGCCGGCGATGCGGATCAGCACCCGTGCGGCATAGCGGTTGCCCGATTCCAGCGCTTCGCCGATCGCACGGCGGTAGAAGGGGTAGTGATGCCGTTCGTCGCCGAGCGCTTGGGAGAGGTTCGCGCCGGTTTTGCTGCGGAAGACGATGACATGCTGCGGCGCGCGATAGTGCGCGCCCAGCCGGCGCACGGCATCGGCGCAGTTCATTTCGTGTATCTGCTCCGAGCGGGCGAGCGCGCGGAAGAGACGTTCGGCGTCGTGTTTGTGTTCTGCCGCGGCGGCATCGGCGAAACGCATGTAGCGGGCTGCCATCGCATGTTTGTATCCGCCCAGTTCGTCGAGGTCCGCCGTTTGGTCCGCCCAGCGTTCGGCGGTTTGGGGTGCATGTTTGCGGTCCAGCGAGTTGGTGAACCAGATCAGCAACCCGCCGGAGAGCAGCAACACGAAAATAACCGGCACACGCATTTTCATACATGTGCCGGTCCGTGCATAATCGGTGCCGAAAATTACAGGCGGGCTTTGATCGCTTTCGATGCCTCTTCGTATCCGGGCTTGTCGAGCAGGGCGAACATATTTTTTTTGTAGGCTTCCACGCCGGGCTGGTCGAAGGGGTTGACCCCCAGCAGATAACCGCTGATGCCGCAAGCCTTCTCGAAGAAGTAGACGAGCGCTCCGAGGGCATAAGCGTCGATTCGCGGAATTTCGATGCGGATGTTCGGCACGCCGCCGTCCACGTGGGCCAGCTGCACGCCCAGTTCGGCCATGCGGTTGACTTCCGAGATGCGTTTGCCCGCGAGGAAGTTGAGCCCGTCGAGATTCTCCGCGTCCTTCTCGATCACGAGCCTGTGCCGGGGCTCGGCTACCGACAGGATCGTTTCGAACAGGGTGCGTTCGCCCTCCTGAATGTACTGTCCCATCGAGTGCAGGTCGGCCGTGTAGGTTACGCTCGCGGGGAAGATGCCCCGGCCCTGCTTGCCTTCGCTTTCGCCGTAGAGCTGTTTCCACCACTCGTTGAGGTATTGCAGTTTCGGCTCGTAGGAGCCGAGGATTTCGATTTTCCGCCCTTCGGCGTAGAGCCGGTTGCGCACGGCGGCGTAGACGGCGGAGGGGTTCTCGGCGAAGGGGACGCCGGGTGCCGTGGCGCGCTCCATGGCCTGTGCGCCGCGGACCAGCTCCGCGATGTCGATGCCTGCCGCCGCGAGCGGCAGCAGCCCCACGGGGGTCAGCACCGAGTAGCGTCCGCCGACGTCGTCGGGGATGACGAACGTGGGGTAGCCTTCGTTCGTTGCGAGGGTTTTCAGTGCACCGCGCGCCTTGTCCGTGATGGCTACGATCCGCTCGGCGGCCTCCTGCTTGCCGTAGCGTCGTTCGATCTCGGCTTTCAGCAGCCGGAAGGCGATGGCCGGTTCGGTCGTGGTGCCCGATTTGGAGATCACGATCGCTGCGATCGAATACTCGGCGAGGGCATCGAGCAGTTCGCAGGTGTAATCTTCCGAAATGTTCTGTCCGGCGAAGAGGAGGATCGGCCCGCTCTGTTTGCGGCGGAGCAGCCTGAACGGGTCGCTCAGGGCTTCGAGCAGCGCTTTCGCGCCGAGGTAGGAGCCGCCGATGCCGATGCAGACGATCGCCTCGGCCTTCGCGCGGAGTTTCGCCGCCGCGGCTTCGAGGGCCGCGAGCTCCTCCGCCGCGATCGACGACGGCAGACCGACCCAGCCCAGAAAATCGCTTCCCGCCCCCTGCTTCGTGTGGAGCAGTTCGTTGGCTTTCGATGCCTTCTCCTGCATGTCGGGCGTGAGTTCTGCGCCCGATTTCGAAATGTCCAGTTTGATGGTCTCTTGCATAACTTAACTAACTTTAACCTTGTGTTTTTTCTTATATCAGTTTCGATGTGAGTTCTTTCATGGATTTGCGGGCCGATGCCCCTCGGTAGAGCACGTCGTAGACCATCTCGGCGATGGGCATCGGGACGTTGTGGCGCATGTTGATGTGGCGGACGGTGTCGGCGGCGAAGTAGCCTTCGGCCACCTGCGTCATCTCGTTGAGGGCCGAGCGGACCGATACCCCGTGTCCGATGAGAAGTCCGAGGCGCCGGTTGCGGCTGTACACCGAGTAGCAGGTTACGAGCAGGTCGCCCAGATAGGCCGAAGCCTGCGTGTCGCGCTCGGCCGGATAGCTCTCCCGGAGGAACCGCGAAAGCTCCATCGCGCTGTTCGAGATCAGCACGGCGAGGAAGTTGTCGCCGTAGCCCAATCCCACGGCGATGCCCACCGCGAGCGCATAGATGTTTTTCAGAATGGAGGCGTATTCGATCCCGTAGAGGTCGGTCGAGTAGCTCAGGGCGATGTATTTCGTCGAGAGCTTGGCGCCCAGCAGCCGGGCGTTCTCCATGTCGCAGCATCCCACCGTGAGGTACGAGAGGCGTTCGAGCGAGACCTCCTCGGCGTGCGAGGGCCCCGAGACGATGCCGAACTGTTTGTAGGTGAGCCCGTAGCGTTCGCAGACATACTCCGCGACGGTCTGGTATTCGCCCGGGACGATGCCTTTGATCGCCGAGACGACGAACTTGTCGGACAGCGGGGTCGTGAGCGGTGCGAGAAACTCCTTGAGATAGGCCGACGGAGTGGCCAGAATCACGATGTCGGCAGCGGAGACCACGGCGTCGAGATCGTCGGAGGGGGCGATGCATGCGGGGTCGAACTCCACGTCGGCGAGGTAGCGGGGGTTGCGCCCTTCGGTGCGCAGCGATTCGAGCACCTCGGGGTTGCGGACATACCAGCCCACGCGGGCTTCGTTCTCGGCGAGCACTTTCACGAGCGCCGTGGCCCAGCTCCCGTAGCCGATGACCGCGCAGCGGGCGTCTTTCCCGATTTTGTATTCCGTCATAGGATGTATGGATTTGAAATACAAATGTAGCCAAAAAAATTAAAACGAATGATAAAAATATCCCTATCTTTTTGTTACCTTTGTCCGAATCTTACTCCCTTCGGCGGAGCGGGGACGCGCCACGGAGACGGGCGGATGCCTATCGTGCTCGCAATGTGGAAGATCAGTTGGAATAAAGAGACGATAATTCGGTATGGGACTTTTTTCATTGACGCAGGAGTTGGCCATAGACCTCGGTACGGCCAACACGCTTATAATCTATAACGGGAAGGTCGTGGTGGACGAACCGTCGATCGTGGCGCTCGACGTGCATTCGGGCAAACTGGTGGCCATCGGCCAGCAGGCGCGGCAGATGCACGAGAAGACCAATCCCAACATCAAGACGATCCGTCCGCTGAAGGACGGCGTGATCGCCGACTTCAACGCCACGGAGCTGATGCTGCGCGGAATGATCAAGAAGGTGAAGACTTCGGGAAGCCTCTTTTCTCCGTCGCTGAGGATGGTGATCTGCATCCCGTCGGGTTCGACCAACGTCGAAATCCGCGCCGTGCGCGACTCGGCCGAACATGCCGGCGGCCGCGAGGTCTACATGATCTACGAGCCGATGGCCGCGGCGCTGGGCGCAGGGCTCGACGTCGAGGCGCCCGAGGGCAACATGGTCATAGACATCGGCGGCGGTACGACCGAGATCGCCTGCATTTCGCTGGGCGGCATCGTCTGCTCGGAGTCGATCAACATCGCGGGCGACGTTTTCACGACCGATATTCAGAGCTATGTCCGCCAGCAGCACAACATCCGTATCGGCGAACGCACGGCCGAGGCGATCAAATGTTCGATCGGCGCCGCGATCTCCGATCTGGAGCCCGAACCCGAGGATTTCGTGGTAACGGGTCCCAACATGCTCACGGCGCTGCCCCAAACGGTGTCGCTTAGTTACAGCGAAATCGCCTATGCGCTCGAAAAGTCGCTCGTCAAGATCGACGCGGCGCTGATGAAGGTGCTCGAATCCATGCCGCCGGAGCTCTACGCCGACATCGTGAAGAACGGGATCTATCTGGCGGGCGGCGGCGCCCTCATCAAGGGGCTCGACCGTCGTCTGTCCGAGAAGACGGGCATTCCGTTCCACATCGCCGAAGATCCCTTGCGGGCGATCGCCCGCGGCACGGGCATCGCCTTAAAGAACATCAACCGCTTCTCGTTCCTGATGAAATGAGGCGCACGGCGCGCGGGGAGGATTTTCGGAGTGCGCCGCAAACCGACGGGAAGAGGCCGGCGCCTCGGGTGTCCTGACGGCGGCGGGGCGCTTGAGGCGGTGAGGAGATGAGACGATGGGCTGGGACGCCGGGGCGGTTCGGACGGGATCCGGAGCGGTCCGGCGCAAGATGCGGACGACGGCGCTTTCGGCCGATTCCGTGCGATGCGAAGAGACCGTGGGGATGCAAGAAGTCGGGCCGCCGCCCCGGAGCGCGTGCCGGCCGGAACGGATGGGAGCGATGGCGGATCGGATCGGTCGGGAATGATGCCGGACGATAAGGCGGAAAATGAGAACGAGGGGCGGCGGGCGCGGCCGGCCGCGCCGATGGATGGGAACGATAGATAGAACGATTGCGGGCACGGGCGTGTCCGCAATCTTGAATGAAAGGAAGAACCGTTGTACAAACTTTTGGAGTTTATCCGAAGCACCTATGTCGTGCTGCTGTTCGTGGTGATCGAAGCCGTGGCTTTCCGTTGCTACGCGCATTCGTCCGCCTATACCGAGGCGCGGTTGCTCGCGCGCTCGAACGAGGTGGCGGGAAGCGTGCACGGCTTTTTCGCGGGTGTGAAGCACTATTTCGAACTCGGCCGCGAGAACCGTCTCCTCACGGCCCGCGTAGCGGAGTTGCAGACGTTGTTGTCCGAGTATCGGAGCGCCGAGACCGAGGCGCGTCTCGACGGCTACATGGACGGCAACGCCCATACGCAATACGAATTGACGACCGCGGCCGTGGTCTCGAACTCGATCAACAAGCAGCGCAACTTCATCGTGCTGAACCGCGGTCTGCGCGACGGCGTCGCACCCGACATGGCCGTGCTTTCGCCCGACGGCGCGATGGTCGGCTACGTCGTGGAGTGCTCGGAGCGTTACGCCGTGGCGATCTCCATCCTCAATACTTCGTTCCGTGCCAGCGGCAAGATCGCCGGGAGCGACTATTTCGGGTCGATTCTCTGGGACGGTTCGGACCCGTACCGCGTAACGATGGCCGAGCTTTCGAAATACGCCGAACCACAGGTGGGCGACGAAGTGGTTTCGACCGGTTTTTCGCAGTATTTCCCCGCCGAAATTCCGATCGGCACCATCGAACGGGTCGTGCTGAACGAAGCACGGACGGCCTATACGGTCGATGTGCGGCTGGCGGTGGACGTGTCGGGATTGGGCGATGTGATTCTCGTGCGCAACAACGACCTGCACGAGGTCGAGACGCTGCGTGCGAGCGATAAAGTCAAAGAACTGAACGAAAGGCCATGACACATCGCAGAATCCTCTATTTCGTGCTTTTCGCGGCGACGCAGCTGTTGCAGGCATTTCTGTTCAACAACCTGACGCTCAGCGTATGGTTCAATCCGCTCATATACGTCGCGTTCGTGGCTCTGCTGCCGCTCGAAACCCCGCACGGCCTCGTACTGCTCGGGGGCCTCGCGGCGGGCTTCGCGGCCGACTGGTTCATGGGCGGTGCGGGAATCAACACGATCGCCACGGTATTCGCGGCGTTCGTGCGGCCTTTCCTGCTCGCGCTGCTGTTCGAGAAGGAGAACATCCGCGAAGGGGGCATCCCTTCGTCCGAGCGGCTGGGACGATGGGGTTTCCTGCGCTATCTCGCCGTCTTCGTGCTGTTGCACCACTTCGTGTTCTTCGCGCTCGAAGCGCTTTCGTGGGCCCGTTTCGGGCAGACGTTGCTGCGGGTGGCGGTGAGCGGTACGGCTGCCGTAGCCCTCACATGGCTCGCGGCGCGGCTCTTCACCTCTAAACTCACGGTTCGCGTATGAGTGGGGAGGAGTATGTGCGGATGCGGACGTTGCAGGTCGTGGTGCTCGTCGTCTTCGGGGTGATCGCGGCGCGGCTCTGTTATCTGCAACTTTTCGATACGAAGTATGCGGAGCTGGCCAAGGCCAACGCACTGCGCCGCGAAGTGCTCTACCCGCCGCGGGGCGAGGTGTACGACCGAAACGGCGAATTTCTGGTCCAGAGCCGCGAGTGCTACGACCTGATGGTCGTCTCGCGCGACATAGACCGCCGCGGATTCGACACGGCGTTGCTCTGTTCCGTTACGGGCATCCCGCGCGAGAAGCTCGAAAAGGAGCTGCGCAATGCCGCGGCCTATCCGCGGGCACCCCGCATGATAGCGAACTATATCTCCAAGGAGGATAAACTCCGTTTCGACGAATGCAATTTCCGCGGCTTCTATACCGTCTACCGTACCGCGCGGCAGTATCCGCGCAAGGTGGGGGGCAATCTGCTGGGCTATGTAGGCGAAGTGAACTCCTCGATGCTGCGGCGCTACCCCGAATACAGACCCGGCGAATACGTCGGGGTGAGCGGCGTGGAATCGGCCTACGAATCCGAACTCCGGGGACGGAAGGGGGTGCGTATCCGGGAGATCGACACACACGGAGCGATCAAGGGCTCCTACATGAACGGCCGGTACGATACGGTGCCCGAGCCCGGGAAGTACATCGTCTGCACGATCGACGCCCGGTTGCAGCTTTTCGCCGAGGAGCTCATGCGCGGCAAGGTGGGGGCGGCCGTAGCCATCGAACCGGCGACGGGCGAGATCCTGATGATGGTCTCCTCGCCCACGTACGACCCCGACGAACTGGTGGGCCGCGAACGAGGCAACCACTACGTCGAGATGATGAACAACAAGCGCCATCCGTTGTTCAACCGGGCTGTGAGCGCGAAATATCCGCCGGGTTCGACCTTCAAACTCGTGCAGGGGTTGATCGGATTGCAGGAGGGGGTGCTCCGTCCCTCGGATCGCCATCCGTGCCGCGAGGGCTATCAGGTGGGGCGCCTCTCGATGAAGTGCCACGAGCACGCATCGCCGGTCGATCTGCGCTATGCGGTTTCGACTTCGTGCAACGCCTACTTCTGCTATGTCTTCCGCGATATTCTGGACAATCCGAAGTACGGCGGCGCGAAAAACGGCTTCGACGTGTGGAGGGAGTATGTCGAAAGTTTCGGCTTCGGCCGCAAGCTCGGTTCCGACTTTCTGAACGAAGGCAACGGCTATGTCCCCGACCGTGCGTTCTACGATCGTCGCTACCGCGGGTCGTGGAATTCGCTCACGGTGCTGTCGCTCGCCATCGGACAGGGCGAGCTGGGCTGCACGCCGTTGCAGATGGCCAACCTCGCGGCGATCGTCGCCAACCGCGGCTACTACTACATTCCGCATATCGTGAAGCGGGTCGAGGGCCGGGATTCGCTCGACCGGCGTTTCTACGAGAGGCACTACACGAAGGTTGACCCGAAATATTTCGAGCCGATCGTCGAGGGTATGTGGAGCAGCGTCAACCGGGACGGCACCTCGTGGCGGGCCCGGATCGAGGGGCAGGACGTGTGCGGCAAGACCGGTACGGCTCAGAATCCCCGCGGCCGAGACCACTCGACTTTTCTGTCGTTCGCACCGCGCAACAACCCCCGGATCGCCGTTTCGGTCTATGTCGAGAACGGAGGTTTCGGTGCTTCGGCCGCGCTGCCCATCGCCAGCCTCATCGAGGAGTACTACCTCACGGACACCGTCCGCAGACCCGAACTGGTCGAACAGGTGAAGAGCATGAACATCTATTATCCCGCGTATGACAGGTAGCCGACACAACCGGATTTTCGACGGCGTGGACCGCGCGACGGTCTTGCTCTATGTGCTCATCGTACTGGCGGGGTGCGTTTCGATCGTTTCGGCTTCGTACGAGGAAGGGGCGGCCGACCTCTTTTCGTTCTCGCATTTCTACATGAAACAGCTCGTCTGGGTGGGCGTCGCGTTCGTTACGGCGGTCGTGGTGCTGCTGCTCGACGACCGGTTCTATCATATGCTCGCCTATCCGGCCTACATCGCGGGATTGCTGCTGCTCGCAGCGGCGCTCGTGGCGGGCAAGGAGGTCAACGGCGCCAAAGCGTGGTTCGAGTTCGGCTCGTTCCGCGTGCAGCCCGTGGAGTTCGTCAAGATCGCCACGGCTCTCGCCCTCGCCCGCGTGATGAGCGAATACCACTTCTCGATTTCGCGTGCGGGCGACCTGATGAAGGTCGGTCTGGTCATTTGTCTGCCTCTGGCGATCATCGTGTTGCAGAACGATACCGGCTCGGGCATCGTGCTCGGCTCGTTCCTTTTCGTGCTCTACCGCGAGGGGCTGAACAAATGGCTTTGCATCCCCGTGCTGCTGATCGCTGCGCTCTTCATCTTTTCGTTCCTGCTCTCGCCCATGACGCTGCTCGTGGTGCTGATTCTCGTGTGCACGTTCTCGGAGGCGATGATGAACGGATTGTGGCGTTCACGGATCGTCTTTCTCGCCGCCGTGGGACTCGCCGCCGGCGTGCTCTACCTGCTCGTGGGGCTCGCGGCGCCGGGCCGGATGGATTTCTATCATGCGCTGCTCGCCGCGACGCTCGTGTCGCTCGTTTTCGTGGCGGTCTACGCCTACCGGGCGAACCTGCGCAACATCTTCATCACGATGGCGCTCTTCGTCGGGTCGATGATCTTCCTGCCCACGACCGATTACATCTTCAATTCGATGCTCAAGCAGCACCAGCGCGACCGCATCCTCAGCTTTCTGGGCATCATCAACGATCCGCTCGGCACGGATTACAACGTCAATCAGGCGAAGATCGCCATCGGTTCGGGCGGCTTGACCGGAAAGGGTTTTCTGCAAGGAACCCAGATCAAGTACGGATTCGTGCCCGAACGGCACACCGATTTCATTTTCTGTACGGTGGGCGAAGAGTGGGGATTCCTCGGGGCGATGACGGTGCTCGGGCTGCTGTGCGCGCTCATCCTGCGTCTGATGCGCATGGGCGAACGGCAGGAGGAGCCCTTCGGGCGCATCTATTGTTACAGCGTGGCGGCGATCCTGCTCTTTCATGTGCTGGTGAATGTCGGCATGACGATCGGACTGATGCCCGTGATGGGCATTCCGCTGCCCTTCATGAGCTACGGCGGTTCGTCGCTCATCGCCTTCACGATCCTCGTCTTCATCGCCGTGCGGCTCGACGCCTCGACCCGCCAGTTTACTCTGAACACCAAATATTGACGATATGAAACCTTACGATCCACAGGGTCTTACCCCCGACGAAGTCGCCGAGAGCCGTCAGAGGCATGGCGAGAATGTCATCACCCCGCCCAAGGACGATTCGGCGTGGAAACTGTTCATCGAAAAGTTCAAGGATCCCATCATCCGCATTCTGTTGGTCGCGGCCGTGCTGTCGCTCGTGATCGCCTTCATCGAGAAGGAGTTCCTCGAACCGATCGGCATCATTTGTGCTATCATTTTGGCCACGTGCGTGGGATTCGTCTTCGAGTGGGACGCCATGCGGCGCTTCCGCAGGTTGAATCAGGTGAACGACGACACTCCCGTGAAAGTGATGCGCTCGGGCGCCGTGTGCGAGGTGCCGCGGCGGGAGGTGGTCGTGGGCGATCTGGTGTGCATCGAGAACGGCGAGACGGTGCCGGCGGACGGCGAGCTGGTCGAGGCCGTGTCGCTCAGCATCAACGAATCGACGCTCACGGGCGAACCCGAGGTGGCGAAGACGGTCGCCGAGGAACATTTCGATCCCGAGGCGACCTATCCGTCGAACGTCGTGATGCGCGGTACGACCGTAGTGGACGGCTACGGCATGATGGTCGTTACGGCCGTGGGCGATGCGACCGAGGCGGGCCGCGTAACGGAACAGGCGACCGTCGAGAGCGACGAGCAGACGCCGCTCAACCGGCAGCTCACCCGTCTGTCGCGCATGATCGGCCGTGTCGGCATCGTGCTCTCGGTGGTGATCTTCGGCGCGATGCTGCTCAAGGCGATCTTCATCGGCGGGCTGCTCGAAGAGGATTGGCTCCGGATCGTGCAGCAGGTGCTCCATATATTTATGGTGTCCGTGGCGCTGATCGTGATGGCCGTGCCCGAAGGGCTGCCGATGAGCATCACGCTTTCGCTGGCTATGTCGATGCGCCGGATGCTCAAGACGAACAACCTCGTGCGGCGGATGCATGCCTGCGAGACGATGGGAGCCGTAACGGTCATCTGCACCGACAAGACCGGTACGCTGACGCAGAACAAGATGCACGTGAACGAAGTGGTGCGTTACGACGCGCTGCCGTTGCACGATTTCGCCGAGATCGTGGCCGCGAACTCCACGGCTTTTCTCGATGCCGAGGGGCGTATCATCGGCAATCCGACCGAAGGTGCGCTGCTCGAATGGCTCCGCAGGGGCGGCGAAGATTATGCCGCGCTGCGCGAGGGAGCCGAAATCGAGGACCGCCTGACCTTCACGACCGAACGCAAATACATGGCTACGATCATTCGCAGCGGGGTCTCGGGCCGCCGCATCCTTTGCGTGAAGGGGGCTCCGGAGATCGTGCGGGCGATGTGCGCGGACGACGGGCGCGGCGCGGAGATCGGCGAGCGGCTGCTCGCCTTCCAGAACCGTGCGATGCGCACGCTGGCCGTCGCATGGGCCGAGACCGAGGCCGGCGACTGCGAGACGGCGGTGCGGGCCGGCGGTCTGCATTTCGCGGCGGTGGCCGCCATCTCGGATCCGGTCCGCGGGGATGTGCCCGCAGCGGTGAAAGCCTGCCTCGACGCGGGTATCGCCGTGAAGATCGTAACGGGCGACACGCCGGCGACGGCCCGCGAGATCGCCCGTCAGATCGGTCTGTGGGACGACGCCGCGGACGGCGAGCGCAACCATATGACCGGCACGGAGTTCGCTGCGATGAGCGACGAGGAGCTGCTGGGGCGTGTGCAGGGGTTGAAGATCATGTCGCGTGCGCGTCCGCTCGACAAACAGCGGCTCGTGCGTCTGTTGCAGCAATGCGGCGAGGTGGTGGCCGTAACGGGCGACGGAACGAACGATGCACCGGCGCTCAATTTCGCCAACGTGGGGCTTTCGATGGGTACGGGAACCTCCGTGGCGAAGGACGCTTCGGACATTACGCTGCTCGACGACTCGTTCACGTCGATCGCTACGGCCGTGATGTGGGGCCGATCGCTCTACCGCAACATCCAGCGTTTCGTGCTGTTCCAGCTGACGATCAATTTCGCGGCGATCGTCGTCTGCTTCGTCGGGGCGATTTTCGGTACGGACCTGCCTCTGACGGTGGTGCAGATCTTGTGGGTCAACATCATCATGGACACCTTCGCGGCGATGGCGATGGCCTCGCTGCCGCCCAATCCCGAGGTGATGCTCGACAAGCCGCGTCCGCGCGACGAGTTCATCATCACGCGGGCCATGGCCCGCACGATCTTCACCTGCGGCATCGTCGTGGTGGCCGTGCTGCTCGGCATGATGTTCTGGTGGACGGCCACCGCGGGCGGCATGAACGAGGTGCAGCTGACGCTCTTCTTCTCGGTGTTCGTCTTTCTGCAATTTTGGAATATGTTCAACGCCAAAGGGTTCGAAACGAAACATTCGGTCTTTACGTGTGTGCGCGGATGTCGGGAATTTTTCCTCATCCTGCTGGCGATCGGCATCGGTCAGGTGTTGATCGTGGAGGTCGGCGGCGAAGTATTCCGCACGGTGCCGCTCGCGTGGAGGCAGTGGGCGTGGGTCATCGGCGGTACGTCGTTGATCGCCGTCGGCGGCGAGCTCGTGCGGGCGGTTCGGCGGCGTGTGGGACGCTCCTGACGCACTCCCGATGCGAACGGAAAGAGGAGCCGGCGTCGTTGCCGGCTCCTCTTTCCCGATTTTCGCCTGTGCGTGCTCGGATGCCGTCGATGCCGGAGCCCGTGGGTTGCGGAAGAGGTGTCTGCACGGCTGCTGCGGAGTGCGGGCCGTCGTCGTACGGGAGTGCGGTGCGATAGGAGGGCCGGTGCGGCCGGGCGGAACCGCCGGATGAACCCTAAACGGGATGTGCGGTTGCAGGTACGGCTGTGTGAACCGGCGAAGCCGAGAGGCGTCGCCAGCGGATCGGGCGGGACGAGGCCACGGAATGCGAACGCCGCGGGCGTGCAGGGCGTATTCCGAATGGCGGACAATCCGTTGCAGGCGGGCGGACGCTTCGTTTGCGGAAGCGGGCCCGGGACGCATCGCGTCGGTGCGGCGGTCGTGTCGTTCCGCTCGGTGCGGCGTGTCGGGGTCGGTATCGCAACCCGGCCGTCCTATAAGGGCGGACGTCTTTCGGATCGAACCTCGATGTATGGAACGTCGCCTGCTCCTGCGAACCGGAGGGACTGACGGGTTTTTCCAACTCTTCGAGAATCGCCTATGCGGGAAAACTCTCGAATTGGGTGTACGAATACAAAAGGGGCTGTCTAACAAATCTTAGACAGCCCCTTGGTCTTAGAGAGTCGCCGATCTTCCGCTAAACGAACGGAAGTTTCACCACCTCGGCTTTGAGCAGCCGGTCGCGGACGACGACGGCGATTTCGGTGCCGGGCTTGGCGTAGGCGGCCTTGACATAGCCCATGCCGAAGCCGATCTTCATGCAGGGCGACATCGTGCCCGAGGTTACGCGGCCGATCTCCGTGCCGTCGGGAGCGGCGATCGTGTAGCCGTGGCGCGGAATGCCGCGGTCGATCATCTTGAAGCCCACGAGCTTGCGCTCGACCCCTTCGGCCTTGAGTTTCTCCATGTAGGCGCGGTCGATGAACTCCTTTCCGTCTACGAACTTGGTGATCCAGCCTAAACCGGCTTCGATGGGTGATGTGGTGTCGTCGATGTCGTTGCCGTAGAGGCAGAAGCCCTTCTCCAGACGCAGCGTGTCTCGCGCACCGAGACCGATGTTCTGCAATCCGAATTCCTTGCCGGCCTGCCAGAGCGCCTGCCAGAGTTTTTCGCCGTCTTCGTTGGCCACGTAGATTTCGCAGCCGCCCGCTCCGGTGTAGCCCGTGATGGAGAGGATGGCGTCCACGCCTGCGACTTTCAGTTTCCTGAAGGTGTAGTACTCCATCTGCTCGACCGGTTCGTCGCACATTTTCTGAACGATCTTCATCGCCAGCGGTCCCTGCACGGCCAGCTGGCAGATCTCGTCCGATGCGTTGTAGAGCTCCTTGCCGTGGCCGGCTTCCATGCCGAAGGCTTTGCCCTCGGTGCAGATGTGGTTCCAGTCCTTCTCGATGTTGGCGGCGTTCACCACGAGCAGATAGGTCTGTGCGTCGATGCGGTAGACCAGCAGGTCGTCCACGATGCCGCCGCGGCCGTTGGGCATGCAGGTGTACTGCACCTTGCCGTCCGTGAGTTTCGCCACGTCGTTGGTGGTGATGCGTTGCAGCAGGTCGAGCGCCTTGGGGCCCTTGACCCAGATTTCGCCCATGTGGCTCACGTCGAAGACGCCGGCGCGTTCGCGCACGCAGAGGTGCTCGTCGTTGATGCCCGTGAATTCGATCGGCATGTTGTATCCCGCGAATTCGGCCATCTTGGCCCCCGCGTCGATGTGGTGTTGGGTGAATACGGTGGTTTTCATAGTCTCTTTTATGATTTTGAGTTTTGGTAGGTCGTCTTATTCCCTGCGCTTCACGCCGAGGCGCGGACAGCGGTGGAACTCTTTCGTGCGGTCGAAGAGATAGCGGTAGGTGGTGTGCATCTTGTGCTTCACGGCGCCCACGTAGGTTTCGATCATGCGGTTCATCACGGGGTTGAAGTCACCGATCCACGCCAGCTCCATCGTCTTGTACTGATTCTTGGTCTGTTCGAGGAACTCGTGCATCTTGACCATGATGGCCGATTCGACCCCCTTGCCGTGGAATTCGGGCGTGATGCCGAAGATGATGCCGAAGATGCGGTCGCAGCTGCGGCTGACCTTCAGGTCCCACATGAGGCGCATTTTCTGCCAGAGCCCGAATTTGCCGTTGAATTTCCCGATCAGACGGTTGAGGTCGGGGACGGTGATGAAGAAGCCGATCGGTTCGTCGTTGAAATAGGCGAAATAGACGATGCGCGGGTCGATGATCGGCTTGAGCTGGCGCATCAGACCCAGCGCCTCCTCCTGCCCGAGGGGTTTGACGCCCGAGAAGAGCGCCCACGCCTTGTTGTAGATCATCCGGAAGTTTTCGGCGGCCTCCTCCAGATTCTTCATGTCGATGTTCTCGACGTGATAGCCCGGGGTGGCGTAGAGGTGTTTGGCGCGGTCGAAGATGCGCGGATTGGTCTCGAAGATGTTGACCCGCCAGATGTAGGTGTGCTGGTTGAAATAGTTGCGGAATCCGTAGCTTTCGAACAGATCCTTGTAGTAGGGCGGGTTGTAGGGATTCTCGTACAAGGGCTGGAATTCGTAGCCGTCGACCAGCAGCCCCCACCACGAGTCGCGGTTGCCGAAGTTCACGGGACCGTCCATCGCCTCCATGCCGCGGCTCGAAAGCCACATGCGGGCCGCGTCGAACATCAGATCGGCCGCCTGCTGATCGTCGATGCACTCGAAGAAACCGCAGCCGCCCGTGGGCTGTTCCTCGATGGCCGCCTTTTCGCGGTTGTAGAAGGCCGCGATGCGCCCCACGACGGCTCCCTTCCGGTCGCGGACCACCCAGCGGATCGCTTCGCCGTCGGCGAAGAGTTCGTTTTTCGCCGGATCGAACACGGCGCGGATCGACGGATCGAGCGGGCATACCCAGTTGCGGTTGCCGCGGTAGATTTGTTTGGGCAGGTCGAGCCACTCGCGTTCGAGCGCCTCGGAGGTTACTTCCTGCAACGTATATTTGTCCGGTTTCATCCGATTTATTTTGAGTTATCTTAGCAAAGATAACCATTTTTTCTTATATTTGTATGAATATAACGGTTAAACGGTTTCCCGATGGATAAAAATCTGGAGCAGTCTCTCAGAGACGGGAAGGCGGTTCCCTGCCGCCTCATGAAGTACCGCATCCATAAAATCCTGCTGGTATGTTGCAGTTATGACGGTTACATCCTCGAAGAGGACGGCCATATCGAGTCGCAGATCAATGCGGAATACCTCGAACTGAATCTGAGCAATCCGCCCTCGTTCACGCGCGTGGGGTCGACGCGCGAAGCGCTCGACCTGCTGGCCGAGGACGGCACGTTCGATTTCATACTGACGATGTACAACGTCGGCGAACCCGACGTTTTCGCATTCGCGCGCACCGTCAAGGAGCGCTATCCGCAGATCCCGGTGGCGCTGCTGACCAGCTTTTCGAAGGACATCTACCGCCGCATCGGCGAGCAGGACCGCTCGGGGCTCGACTACGTGTTCTGCTGGCACGGCAACACGGAGCTCATCATCGCCATCATCAAGCTCATCGAGGACAGGATGAACGCCGAGGAGGACATCGCGGAGGGCGGCGTGCAGGCCATCCTGCTGGTCGAGGATTCCGTGCGTTTCTATTCGACCTATCTGCCCGAACTCTACAAGCTGATCCTGCTCCAGAACACCGAATTCCTGAAGGACGCCTTCAACGAGCAGCAGCAGGTGCTCCGCAAACGGGCGCGGCCCAAGATTCTGCTGGCGACCGATTACGAAGAGGCGCTCGGATTATATAATAAGTATAGGAACAATCTGCTGGGCGTGATCTCCGACGTGGGCTTCGCGGTCCGCAAGGGCGACAGACCGGCCGAGGAGAAGCACGACGCGGGGATCGACCTCTGCCGCGTCATCCGGGCCGACAATCCGCTGATGCCGATTCTGCTCCAGTCGTCACAGACCGAGTTCGCGCGTAAGGCCGCAGAGCTTCGTGCCGGATTCATCGCCAAGGATTCGAAAGCTCTGCTGCCGCTGCTCCACGACTTCATCGCCCGCGAATTCGCTTTCGGCGATTTCGTGTTCAAAGACCCCGCGACGGGAGCGGTCATCGGTCGTGCCAAGGACCTCGCGCAGATGGAACGGCTGATCGCCACGGTGCCCGACGAGGTGTTCGAGTATCATACGTCGCAGAATCACCTCTCGAAGTGGCTCTATTCGCGGGGGTTGTTCCCGATCGCCCGCGCGATCCGCGAATACGACAGGGGACAGTTCGACACTACGGCCCGACACCGTGCGGCCATCGTGAACCTCATCCGCGACTATCGCAACCTGCTCGGACAGGGCGTCGTGGCGCGGTTCGATCCCGAGACCTACACCGACGCCGTGGCGTTCGCCCGCATCGGCGAAGGATCGCTCGGCGGCAAGGCCCGCGGACTGGCCTTCATGAACAGCATGCTCATCAAGCACCAGCAGTACGACCGCCACGAAGGGGTGCGTATCCGGATTCCGCGCTCGGTGGTGATCGCCACGGACTATTTCGACGAGTTCATGCGCATCAACGGATTGGAATACATCATCTCGCAGGAGGTTTCCGACGAGGATATCCTCTCCGAGTTCATCAGTTCGACCGTGCCCGAGAAACTGCGCGAGGAGCTCAGGGCCTACATCCGCACGGTTTCTTCGCCGCTGGCCGTGCGTTCGTCGTCGAAGCTGGAGGACTCGCACTACCAGCCTTTCGCAGGCATCTATTCGACCTATATGATCCCGCATGTGGATAACGAGGACCAGATGCTCCGCCTGCTGCTGAAAGCCGTGAAAAGCGTCTATGCTTCGGTCTATTTCGCGGCGTCGAAAGCCTACATCGCCACTTCGCAGAATCTGATTTCGGAAGAAAAGATGGCCGTCATCGTGCAGGAGGTCTGCGGCACGCAGCAGCAAGGGTGGTTTTTCCCCACTTTTTCGGGCGTCGCGCGGTCGGTCAACTGTTATCCCGTCGGCGACGAACGTCCCGAGGACGGCGTGTGCAACGTGGCGATGGGACTCGGCAAACTCGTGGTGGACGGAGGCCGGACGCTGCGTTTCTCGCCCCGCCATCCGCAGAAGGTGCTCCAGACTTCGACGCCCCGGCTCGCGCTGAGCGAAACGCAGAACGAAGTGCTGGCGCTCGACCTGAGACCCGAGGAGTTCAAGGCATCGGCGGACGATGCGGTCAACCTCCACCGGTTCGGGCTCGCCGAGATCGGGGAATTCCGCAATGCGCAGTATGTCTGCTCGGTGTGGGATTTCCGCAACGACCGTATTTCGGAGGCGCCGTCGGCCGAGGGACATAAGATCATTACGTTCAACAGGATACTCAAATACAACAGTTTCCCGTTGGCTCGAATCGTCGAGGAGCTGCTCGAACTCGGCGCCGAGGAGATGCGCTGTCCGGTGGAGATCGAGTTCGCCGTCGTCATGGATGTGCCGCAGGGGCAGCCCCGGCTGTTCAACCTGCTGCAAATCCGCCCGATCATCGACAGTCAGGACAACCGTCCGCTCGATTGGTCGGAGGTCGATCCGTCGCAGGCGCTGATCTACTCGCAGCATGCGCTCGGCGTCGGAGCGATGGAGGGGTTGAGCGACATCGTCTATGTGAAGCCGGAGGCATTCGACAAACTGTCGACCGAGCGGATCGCCGAAGAGCTGCTGGAGTTGAACCGGCGGATGCGGGACGAAGGTAGGAGTTACGTGCTCGCCGGCCCGGGACGCTGGGGTTCGTCGATCCCCACGCTCGGCATCCCCGTGAAATGGACCCATATTTCCGAGGCGAAGGTGATCGTCGAATACGGTCTGCCCGACTTTGAGATCGACCCTTCGCAGGGGTCGCACTTCTTCCAGAACGTAACGTCGCTCGGTGTAGGATACATGACCGTGAATCCGTACCGCGGAGACGGCATCCTGCGCTTCGACCGGCTCGACGCCGTGCCGGCCGTGTGGGAGGGCGCTTATTTGCGCCGCGTCTCGTTCGGCCGTCCGCTGCGCGTGTGCGTCGACGGACGCTCGAACCGGGGTGTCGTGGACGAGGCGTAACGGCTTTTTGCAAAAAAAGACGGAAAAAGTTATAATCTATAAGAAAAACAATTATCTTTGTCTAAGAATTAGAACCTAACTAAAACTTATAGTAGTATGAACGTACAAAATTTAATGACGGAACTCGAACGCAAGCATCCCGGCGAAAGCGAATACCTGCAGGCCGTGCGCGAGGTTCTGGAGTCCATCGAGGAGGTTTACAACCAGCATCCCGAATTCGAGAAAGCCAAGATCGTCGAGCGGATCGTCGAGCCGGACCGTATCTTCACGTTCCGTGTAACTTGGGTAGACGACAAGGGCGAGGTGCAGACCAACCTCGGCTACCGCGTGCAGTTCAACAGCGCGATCGGCCCTTACAAAGGCGGTCTGCGTTTCCACAAGGCGGTGAACCCCTCGATGCTGAAGTTCCTCGGTTTCGAGCAGACGTTCAAGAATGCCCTCACGACGCTCCCGATGGGCGGTGCCAAAGGCGGTTCGGACTTCGATCCGACGGGCAAATCGGACGCTGAGATCATGCGCTTCTGCCAAGCCTTCATGACCGAGCTGTGGAACAACATCGGCGTGGACACCGACGTTCCGGCAGGCGACGTGGGCGTGGGCGGCCGCGAGATCGGTTTCCTCAACGGCATGTATCAGAAACTCGCCCGCAAGTACCACACCGGCGTGCTCACCGGCAAGGGAATGACGTGGGGCGGTTCGGTGCTTCGTCCGGAGGCTACGGGCTACGGCGCCCTCTACTTCGTGCAGCACATGCTGGAGCTGGCCGGCAAGAGCCTGAAGGGCGCTACGGTGGCGATTTCGGGCTTCGGCAACGTGGCTTGGGGCGCTTCGAAAAAGGCGACCGAGCTGGGTGCCAAGGTGATCGCCATCTCGGGTCCCGACGGTGTCGTTTCGATTCCCAACGGCATGAACGAGGAGATGATCGACTACCTGCTGGAGCTCCGCGCATCGAACCGCAACATCGTGGCTCCGTTCGCCGAGAAATTCTCCGGTACGACCTTCACTCCGGGTAAGAAGGCTTGGAGCGTGAAGTGCGACATCGCTCTGCCCTGCGCATTCCAGAACGAGCTCAACGGCGACGACGCTGCCGAGCTGCTCAAGAACGGCACGTGGTGCTGCGCCGAGGTTTCGAACATGGGCTGCACGCCGGAAGCGATCCACGCCTTCCAGTCGGCAGGCATCCTCTTCGCCCCGGGCAAGGCTGTCAACGCCGGCGGCGTAGCTACGTCGGGTCTCGAAATGACGCAGAACTGCATGCACCTGTCGTGGGCAGGCAAAGAGGTGGACGAGAAACTCCATTTCATCATGCAGAGCATCCACGAGGCTTGCGTGAAGTACGGCAAGCAGGCCGACGGCCGCATCGACTATGTGAAGGGCGCCAACATCGCCGGCTTCATGAAGGTCGCTCAGGCCATGCTGGAGCAGGGCATCATCTAAGCGACCTTCTCCCGTATGTTTCACTCCCGTCCGGTATCCGGCGGGAGTTTTTTCGTGTGCGGTGCAGGCTTCTGCCCGGTGGTTTGGGGGGGGTGTCCGCCGCTTCCGGAGTATATGCCCCATCCGCTTCCCGATCGTGTGCCCGGCAGGTTGCTTTACGATTGCTCCTGCTTCTTTCTGAGGACCTATTCTCGTCGCATTTCGGCATGTGCTTCCGTCTGCTTTCGGCGTGGATGACGCCGTCCGGTTTCAGATCGTATGCTTCCGACCGTTTTTCGACCGTTTTCGACCGGGGGATTCCCTCGCTTCATGCGGACTATCTTGTGGTCGCTGCCGGTGCGTATTCTTCGGGTACTGCTCGGCAAGACTGTCTTCGTGCGTTCGGGATCGCTTTGCCGGTTTTGCGCCGCTCGTTTGCGATTCCGTTACGTCGTTTCTCTGTGCTCTACTTCTGCGTGCATGCCGAATTTCGTTGCAGCCGCTGAAAAACAGCTGCGCACCTTCCAATCCTCCCGGTTCTTGTTCCGTCCGCGTGCGCACCGTGTCGGATCTTCTGGCCTGTCGGATTATCGGCTTCGCAAAGACTTCGGCCCGCAGTTCGTCGCCGCACAGCACAGCGGGACCTTTACGCCGAGACCCGTGCATGGATCCGCTCGGCGCCCGACGGCGGACGCGCCGAATCGTCGTAAATAGACTTCACATCTGTTGTCTTCGGCTCATTGGGCCGGCGCAAAAAAATCCGTACCGCCGCTCGCAGCGCGTGGAAAGCGTGCATAAACTATATTCTTTGTGCGTGGGGAAGGGACCCGAACCCTCGAATCGTTTCTATTTTTGTCCGATTTTAGGATAAAAAAGACCGATTATGACAAGTAAAAAATTGCAGATGGAGAACTTCGCTTCATCCATGCGCGGATGTTCGGTCCGTCAGTTGCGCGACGCACTGCTCGTGCTGGATCGTAAGTTCGGATTGTTCGAAACCATGATGTCGGGACATGCACTGGTGCAGAACGATGCGCAGACCTCTTTCGTCCGGTATGCCGAGTCGCTGGCGGACGAGATGCAGGCACAGGGGCGTTTCAAAACGGCACAGGCATACCGATCGGCGGTGAAGAGTCTGACGACCTGCTTCGGACGCGAGGAGATCGCTCTGGACCGCATAGATGCGGCATCCATGGGCAACTATCAGACATGGCTGCTGCGGCGGGGCGTAACGTTCAACACCGTGTCTTATTACATGCGCATTCTGAGGGCCATATACCGGCGGGCCGTGCGGGCCGGACTGACACGGTCGGACGATCCCTTTCGGGAGGTCTATACGGGAACGGGCCGTACGCGGAAGCGTGCGGTCGACGCCGAATTGCTCTCCGTGCTCCGCATGACCGAATTCCCCGACAGCCGGTTGCGGCTCGCCCGGGATCTTTTTCTGTTCAGTTTCTACACGCGGGGCATGTCGTTCGTGGATATGGCTTACCTGCGTAAAGAGGATGCCGCGGGCGGCGCGATCGTCTATTTTCGGCGCAAAACCGGTCGACAGCTAACGATCCGGATCGAACCCTGCATCAAGGAGATCATCGACCGCTATGCGCCCGTCGCCGGCACGACTCCCTATCTGCTTCCGATTCTCTCGGCGACGGAGCCGGCTGCGGCTTTTCGCCAGTACCGCAGCGCCTTGGTATGCTTCAACCGCCGTCTGAAAGAGATTTCACGCCTGCTGAGGCTGGAATGCGGACTGACCTCCTATACCGCGCGCCATACGTGGGCGACGACGGCCTATCGGCGGCATGTCCCTACGCAGGTGATTAGCGAGGGGCTCGGGCACGGTTCGGAACGCACGACGCGCATTTACCTCGCAGCATTCGAACAGTCGGAGGTCGACGAGGCGAACCGGAGGATACTGGAAATTCTTTGAATTGTATCCCTCTGTGCAAGAGGTAGAAAAAGCAGATTTCGCCGCACAAAATTAAGATTTATTTCAGGAAAACAAACTCAAACAGCGGTTTTTTTCCGCATTGAATGTTTTTTATAATACGCCGCAGTCGACGGACAGGCTGAACAAATTCCGCGTACTTCCCGGAATTCGATACTTGCGCATTGCAGCTATTTGTCGTTTCATCGTTTTCTGCTTTGGTATTATCCGAAGTTGTGCAGTCCGCAGTCATCCGACTGCTATTCAGCGCTTTCAGTACCGGAAATAACCTCCGTTGGCTGCGGACTGCGCAACCGGCGGCAGCTATCGGCGATTCCGATCTCCTGTTTTTCTACCTCTTGCACAGAGGTAAACCGAAAATGTCAGAGATGCAGACAGATTGTTTCCGTCGAAAAGCGGCGAAGTTCCGCAGGCGCGCATGGTCCGGTCAGAACTCGGGGTCATGTAGGAATGGTCGTGTGGCATGTGGAATGATTGTGTGAGTTAAATGGCTGATAAACAGCTTCAATGGATCGCCGCAAGCACGCGCTGCAACCACGAGGTTTCCCTGCGCGATTACTTCCGCGAGAACGGGCATGAGCACTTCATTCCCACCCGTTTCGTGTTGCAGCGTTTCGGGAGTGTCGTGCGGGAGGTGGAGAAAGCCGTCATTCCCAATCTGATATTCCTGCGAGTCGGCTGGGGGGAGGCTTTCCGCATCCAGCAGCGCTGGCCCAACAAGATGACTTACATCCGTTCGAAAGACAAACGCATTCTCGTGATCCCGGAGCCGGAGATGGATCGGTTCATCCGCGTGATGACCGAAATGCAGGATCGGGCGAAGCTGCTGGCCGACGTCTTCGTAACGGGCGATCGGGTGGCCGTCCGCGAAGGACCCTTGGCGGGTGTCGAGGGGGTGCTGGCCGACTGCGGCGGAAAACGCGAATTCGTCGTACGCATCGGGACGTTGTGCGCCGTGAGCGTCCGAATCCCCAGAAGCAACCTCATCCGGTTGCCGAAGCAATAAATCGCATTATGCATAAAACGTTGGATAAACTCTATGCCGGTATCGGAGAGGCGGGTACCGGCAGGAGCGGTGTCGGAGAGCTGTGCGCTCTTGCGGCGCTATCCGCCAACCTGTACACCTTGGTCTGCGTGGCTCCGTGGCTCGATGAAGAGTACGGATCCGCTGGAGAACTGCGCAGGAGGATACGGAAGGTGGCGGCCGCCTTGGTCTGCCGGTTGGAGCGGGAAACGGACGACCTCGAACGTGTCCGCGGCGTAAATGCGCTGTTCGTGCTTTCGAACACGGCGGCCGAATACGAACAGAAGATGCTCGACCTTGCGGAGCCGGTGCTCGGGCGCTACGAAGCAGGCCGTCTGACGGCGGAGGCCGCTCTTTTCGAAGCGGAAGTGTGCCGGATGATGTGCAACTGTTATTGTCTGGTGCAGGATGAGGCGCTTGCCGCAGATGCGCGCACGATCATCTCCGGATGGACGGCAGTCTCGCCGTCCGGGACGGAGGGGCTTCCGGTCGGGGTGGCGCTCGCACGGTGCGAAGCCGCTGCGGCTTACGCAGACTACACGGGCGATGAACGTTTCCGCGCGGTGAGGAGCGCCGGAGATTACGGTACGGAGGAGCCGGAGACGATCTGCCGTATGCTCGAACTGCACCTCAGATGCGGGGCTGTATCCGATGCGGAAGCTCTGTGCGATCGGATCGAGCAGGATGCTGCGACAGGAACGGACAGAACCTCGCAGGTGTATCGGTTGGCGGCAAAAGCCGCATGCGAACTTTTGCGGATAAAAGATGCCGGTTTTTCGGAATAGTCGCTCGCTGCTGAGCGTCATCTTGTCGTTCGTGTGCTTCCTGTCCGCCGCGGGATGCAGCAAGGGTGAGCCCATCTACCGAATCGAACTGCTCGATTGCGATCCGCTATTGAACGACTCGTCGGAGTATATGGTCGTCTTGGGTGATTTGCAGGAATATACGGGGAATCAACACTATCGGCCGTGGCTTCAGCATACGATGGACTGGATCTGGTCGCAGTGCCGTTACGGCCGTAAAATACGGAGTATTCTTCAGGTCGGCGACGTAACCTCGAATAATTCCGTCGGCAACTGGGAGGTTTTCATGTATCATTACAGGCAGGTCGGAAAGATCGTTCCGACGATCGTCTGTGCCGGCAATCACGATTATACGTGGGGCGAAGACGGTTGGCAGATCGAGGACCGCTATTCGACATTGTTTTCGGATTACGTTACTTACGAGGGGACACCGGCAGAGGTGATCGAACGCTTCGAGCCGGAGCGGACGGAAAATGTCGTGATCGGCCTGACGCTGGGCGGGGAGCGCTGCAACGTACTCGTTCTCGAGTACGGAGCTCGGGACGAGGTGGTACAGTGGGCGGCCGCATATGTAGCTGCACATCCGGATCAGCGGTTCATACTGCTGACACACGAATTTCTGACGGCAAAAGGCGTGCGGATCTCCAAAGGGTCGTCGGCCGAAGCGCAGTTTGTCGATCAGTCCTGCAATACGCCGGAGGAAATTTGGGAGAAGCTGGTTTTCGGGAACGACAACATCGTGTGCGTGCTGTGCGGACACAACGGATTCGTGCAGCGCCTCTTTTCGCCGAATGCGACGGGACGCGAGGTGCCCCAGATTTTGTTCAACGTTCAATATCAGGCGAACGGCGGGGATGGATGGATCCAGTTGTGGGAATTTTCACCGGACAGGGACACCGTCGTCGTCAGAACTTACAATACGGTTCGCAACGAAGTTCTTCAGGATCCGAACGGGACGTTCGAATTCGGATGGAGATGATGCCGACGAGGCATCCCCGGTTGCGCGAAGCAAATATGGAATAGATATGCAAGCAATCATTTTGGCGGCCGGAATGGGGCGCCGACTGGGAGACCTGACGCGCAGGAACACCAAGTGCATGATCGAGGTGAACGGGATACGGCTGATCGACCGGTTGTTGGGCCAACTCTCGACACTCGGACTCAGGCGGATCGTGCTGGTCGTCGGGTACGAAGGGGCTCGCCTGCGCGAACACGTGGGGACCGAATACGGCGGGTTGCCCGTCGAATATGTCGAGAATCCGATCTACGATAAAACCAATAACATCTATTCGCTGGCGCTGGCCAAGGAGTTTTTGCAGCAGGACGATACGCTGCTGGTCGAATCGGATCTGATTTTCGACGACTCGCTTTTCCCGATGCTTCTCGATAGTCCCTATAAGAATGCGGCTCTTGTGGCTAAATACGAGAGTTGGATGGATGGAACGATGGTCCGGCTGGACGAGGAGAACAATATCGTGAACTTCATTCCGAAGAAAGCCTTCAAGTACGAGGATACGGATACATACTACAAGACGGTCAACATCTATAAGTTCAGCAGGGAATTTTCGGTAGACCGCTACGTTCCTTTTCTGGAAGCCTATACGCGGGCCCTCGGGTTCAACGAATATTACGAACAGGTGCTCCGCGTCATCACGCTGCTCGATTCGTGCGATTTCAAGGCCCTCCCCTTGCGTGAGGGACAGAAGTGGTACGAAATCGACGATGTGCAGGATTTAAGGATCGCCGAGACCCTCTTTGCGGATACCGCGGACCGGTTGCGGAAGTATCAGCAGTGCTACGGCGGATATTGGCGTTTCCCGTCGATGCTGGATTTCTGCTATCTGGTGAATCCCTATTTTCCGTCGGGCCGCATGGTCGAAGAGATGAAAGCCAATTTCGAAACCCTGCTGCGCGAGTATCCTTCGGGCATGGAGGTGAACTCCATGCTCGGAGCCAAGTATTTCGGCATCCGGCAGGAATACGTGTGCGTAGGAAACGGAGCGGCGGAGCTCATCAAGAGTCTCATGAGATGCATTACGGGCGATGTAGGGGTCGTTTATCCTACTTTCGAGGAGTATCCGAACCGGCTGGAACCGGAGCGTATCGTGGCCTATGTGCCCGAAAACGCTGATTTCGCCTACACGGCCGCCGATCTGACGGCCTTTTTCGGCAGCCGCCGGATCGAAGCGCTGTTGCTGATCAATCCGGACAATCCCTCGGGCAATTACATTCCGAAGAATGAGGTGTTGGAGTTGGCGGTTTGGTGTGCCGGACGGGGAGTCCGACTTGTGGTCGACGAATCGTTCGTCGATTTCTCCGAAGATTATGCCTCCGATTCTCTGCTGTGCGACGAGACGCTCGAAACGCATCCCGAGCTGGTCGTGATGAAGAGCATTTCGAAATCATACGGTGTGCCGGGGCTCCGGCTGGGAGTTGCAGCATCGGCCGATGCAAGGCTGATCGCATGGATGAAAAAAGATGTCCCGATTTGGAACATCAACTCCTTCGCCGAATTTTACATGCAGATATTCGGGAAGTACGAAGCGGATTACCGGCGTGCGTGTGCGAAGTTCCTGACGGAAAGGGCCCGTTTCTTTTCGGACCTGAAGAGCGTGCCGTTTCTGCGGGTCGTTCCTTCGCAGGCCAACTATTTCCTGTGCGAGGTGCGAGGCGGCCTTACCGCTCACGGACTGACGCGGGAATTGCTCGACCGGTATCGCATTTTAATCAAGGACTGCACTTCGAAAAAAGGCTTTACCGACGGTCGTCAGTATGTCCGGATCGCCGTGCGGAACCGGACGGACAACGAACGGTTGATCGAAGCGCTGAACGGAATCGAAACACACGGTTTATGAAAATCATTACGGCCGAACAAATCGAGAGTTTGCACATCGCTCCGGCGGAATGCGTCGAATGGGTGAAAGACGCCTTCCTGCTCAAGAATCGGTGCCAGCTGCCGGCTAAAATGTCCGTGCATCCTGCCGGCAACGATTTCTTCACCACCATGCCCTGTCTGTTGCCCGATGAGTGCCACCGTTTCGGCGTGAAGGTCGTCTCGCGCATTCTCGGCAGAAAACCCGCGCTTAAGAGCGATCTGATGCTCTTCGACAGTTCGAACGGAGAATTGCTGGCTTTGGTCGATTGCGATTGGATTACGGCGATGCGGACCGGTGCCGTGGCGACGCTCGCCATCAGGACCTTTCGGTCCGCACGTGCGAAGACCTACGCTTTCGTGGGATTGGGAAGCACGGCCCGCGCGACCTTGTCGTGTCTGCTCGCTACGTCGGGACACGAACAACTCCGCATCCGTTTGTTCCGCTATAAGGATCAGGCTGAAAAGACAATCGAGAGCTTCGCTTCGTATCCCGATGTCGCCTTCGAAACGGTGGATTCGATGGCACAACTGGCGGACGGGGCCGATGTGCTGGTCTCCTGCATTACGGATGCCGCCGGATTGCTGGTCGAGGACGATTCGTTGTTCAAACCCGGGGTTCTGGTCGTTCCGGTCCATACGCGCGGATTCCAGAACTGCGATCTGTGCTTCGACAAGGTCTTTGCTGACGACACGGATCATGTGCGGGGATTCCGCTATTTTCAGCAGTTCAGGCAGTTTCACGAATTCGCCGAAGTTCTGTCCGGAACGTGTCGCGGACGCGAAAGCGACACGGAACGCATCCTGTCCTATAACATCGGTCTGGGACTGCACGACGTTTATTTTGCGAACCGGATCTATCGGCTTCTGTACCCGCAATGCAACCTCTGAAGAAGCGCACCCTTCGGGGAATCTTGTGGAACGGCGTGCAACGCTTCGGTACGCTGGCCGTCTCGTTAGCCGCCAATTTGGTACTGGTCCGGATGCTGACGCCGGAAGATTTCGGCTGCATCGGGATTTTGCTGGTTTTCGTCGCGGTGTCGCAAACGCTCATCGACGGAGGATTCACGGCAGCGCTGATCCAGAAAAAGGAGGTCTCGCAAACCGATTATTCCACCGTTTTCTATTGGAATCTGATTCTTTCCGTACTCCTAATCGGAGCTCTTGCGCTCGTCTCGCCACTCGTCGCCGCCTTTTACCGGATCGACGCGCTGAACGATATTCTGAGGGCGCAGAGCGTCGTGTTGCTCATCAATTCGTTCTGCATCGTACAGACGGCGCAGCTGATTAAAAAACTGGAGTTCAAGGTGCTTGCCATCCGATCGGTCGCCGCGGCGATGATCGGGGCGATCGTCGCCATACTGTTGGCTTACAGGGGATGGGGCGTCTGGAGTTTGGTCGTCAAGGAGTTGGTCGCATCGTCCGTGGGGGCAGTGTTGCTCTGGTCGTTCTGCAAATGGCATCCGTCGCCGATTTTCAGTTGGCGGTCTTTTCGGGGGATGTTCCGCTTCGGTTCGATGATATTCGTTTCCGATGTCATAAACACGCTCTATCAGAATATGCAGGCATTGATTATAGGCCGTGCTTTTTCCGTTCAGGAGTTAGGTTATTACAGTCAGGCGCGCAAGCTGGAAGAGGTACCGGTCAACGGCGGAACTACCGTGCTCACGCAGGTATTGTTCCCCGTTTATTCGTCGATTGCCGATCAATACGAACGGTTGAAATCGTTGGTGCGCAAGAACGTGGTGTTGATTACCTATCTATCCTTCTCGATCATGTTTTTGCTGATCGTCATCGCCCGTCCTCTGCTGCTGGTCCTCTTTACGGACAAGTGGGCGCCGGCAATCCCGCTTTTTCAGATTCTCTGTTTCGAGGGAGTATTCTATCCGCTTAATTGCGCAAATGCCTTGCTGTTCAAATCGTTGGGTAATGGTAAAGTTTATTTTATTTTGCAGTCGGTAAAACGTTTGATTTCGCTGTTGATGATTCTCTATTCTGTGAGATTCGGACTTTATGGCATGATGTGGGCGATTGCGGCGATGGGTATTCTCTCCTATGTGATCAATCTGGTTTTTACCCATCGGATTTTCGGATACCGTGTCCGCGAGCAGTTGTCCGACATTCTTCCGAACCTTTTGTTGTCAGTGGTGGTCGCTACGACGACATGGGGAATTTTGCGTCTGTTGGATTTCGGGGATCATCTTGTGCATATTGTAACTGGAAGTCTCCTTTTCGGATTTCTTTTTATGGCCCTTTCGCGCGTATTCGGAATGAAAGGGTTCAGACTTATGTTGGATCTATGGAAATAAAGAACAATCTGAAACGTCATCTTGTCGGAACCGTCAAAGGTTGGCGGGTGGCCAAAGCATCCCGGTACGCTGCGCGGGAGGAGGTGGCATACGGTTTCAAAATCCGTTTGGAAGAGCTTGTGGGGGACGAAAAAGAACGTTTGACCAGAGTGGGAGAGAGTGTGGTTGCCTATTTCGGACGTGTGGTCGCTACGGCGCTCGAAGCGCACAGACAGATTCCGACCTGTGCTTTTGCCGGTTGGGATCTGGCTTTGGCGAAGGACGGCCGTGTGCTGTTGATCGAAGCTAATCTGACGTGGCCTGAAATATTTGGTGCGCAGATGTGCTGCGGTCCTATTTTCGGTGAACGGACGGACGAGGTGATTGATTTTCTGAAAAGACCGCGCAAGCAGAGCCGGCTCTTTTATTAGATGGCCATGAGAAAGAAATTGCTGGCATTCACGGAGCGGCTGTTGGCTCTGTTTTTGGACAATCTCTATGTAAAGCCGAAGAATGTGTGCCGCTTGCTGCTGCATCCCGGGCGGTTCCTCGGTCGAAGCTATTTCCCCGAACAGAAATCCAAAAGCAAGACGGCTGTCCTGGCCGATCAGTTGCGGAATATCCTCCTGTACGGAGATGTGGATCATTTTTACTATTTCTACGGTTTGGACGTGAAGCGATCCGGCCGAAGGGGGGACTACGTGCATTATGCCGTTTTCTCGAAACGTCGGGATCGGTTGAATCTTTCCTCGCCCTTCAACAGTTCGTGCATACTCAGAAATAAATTGTATTTCGGCATATTCGCACGGGCCGTCGGCTTGACCACGCCTGCCAATGTGGCCTATGTGCGTATGCCGGATGTGCTGCTGCTCGAAACCGGAGAGCACGTCTCGTTGGAAAAATTCGTCGACACGTGCGAAGGAAATTTGTTCTGCAAACTGCTCGACGGAGAATGCGGGACGGGTATTTTCGAACTCGAAATCCGCGGCAGAAGGATTTTTATCGACGGTGCCGAGGCGGATGCCGGGATTTTGCACGCTCGCCTGTGCGGCGGCGTCTTTCTGATGCAGGAGCGCGTGAAGCAGCATCATTCGCTGGATGAATTGTATGCAGGTGCGGTCAACACGGTTCGATTGGTAACGGTGCGCGATCTCAGAAGCGGCGGAATCGAGGTGCTGCCGTCGATCTTGCGCGTGGGAGCGAACGGCAGCAGGGTGGACAACACTTCGCAGGGCGGCATTGCGGTCGGATTCGATCTGCAAACCGGAAGATTGAATGAGTTGGGATTTTTCAAACCCGAATTCGGACTTACGACGACGGTTCATCCCGATTCGGGAATCAGGTTCGGAACGTTCGTGCTGCCCCACCTCGACACGATGATCGAGCAGGCCAAATATTTCCATTCGTTTCTCGGCATGCATTCGATCGGCTGGGACATCGCGCTCGGCGAGATGGGACCGATATTCATCGAGGGCAACGACAATTGGGAGATCAACGGACATCAGGATTATGAACACGGCTTGATGGCGGACTTCCGCAGATTGTTTTATGAATAATTCGAGTCTACAACAGGAGTTGCGGGCGCGGTTCAACCCCGACGGATCGCTTCTGCGCAGGCATCAGCTCCGGATGCTGGAGATGCTGACCTACATAGACGGTGTGTGCGTGCAACACGATATTCCCTATTGGCTCAGTTCGGGCACTCTGTTGGGGGCGGTTCGCCACGGAGGATTCATTCCGTGGGACGACGACGTGGACATCGAACTGCTGCGCAGGGATTACAAGAGACTGCTTCGGGTGCTGCGTACCGAAAAAGAGGGCAGGTACCGTTTGCAGACCCATAGCACGGACAACGGTTATTTTTTCCCGTTCGCCAAATTGCGCGATATGCATTCGGTGCTGCGGGAAAACGACGACATCGACCTCGGGTTTGCCTATCGAGGGATATACATCGATATTTTTCCGTTGGAGGTCAACAAGTACCCCCTTTCTAAAGCGCTGGGCTGGTTTCATCTGCGGGTGCAACGGCTGTCGGCCGGAAACAGCGGCCGCAGTCGGTTCGGACGTGCGGCGGCGAACGTGCTGTTCGGATGCGAACGATATGCGATTTGGCCGCTGTTCAGAGCCGTATACGGATTATGGCCCCGCAATCCGGTAAACCATACGTTCGGGGTCTGTTTTTATAAGAGCCGTGATCTTCGAACGGTTTTTCCGCTGAAGAGAATCCCGTTCGAAGGGGCGATGTTGCCGGTCCCCTGCGATACGGATACTTATCTGAGGCACATCTACGGGGATTATGAGAAACTGCCGCCGCTCGACAGGATCGTTCCGCATACGGCCGACGTAATCATTTACGAACAAGAGCGATGAAACTCGTTTATTGCATACCTTCGCTCGATTCGGCCGGCGGTACGGAGCGTGTGCTGACCAATAAGGTGAACTATCTGGCCGAACACTACGGTTGGGAAATCCATATCGTCCTGACCGAACGGCAGAAAGGAGCGCCCTATTTCCCGTTGCACCCCTCCGTGCGAATCGTGGAGCTGGATCTCGATTTCCGCGCGGATTACGGATGCGGCATCCTCGGCAAGTCCGTGGCGTATGTCCGTAAGATCCGCACATACCGTCGGGAGTTGGAAAAACTGTTGATGCATCTGCGGCCGGATATTACGACTTCGCTGCTGTCGCACGAAATCGACTTTCTGCATAAACTGCGGGACGGGAGCAAGAAAATCGGAGAGAATCATTTTTACAAGGATTTTCGGCTCGGATTCATTGCCATGGGAAGACGATCCTCGCTGTTGCGCCGCTGTGTGGCGTGGCTTCGCAACCGTCAGTTGATCGCGTGCGTGCGGCGTCTGGACGAGTTGGTCGTGCTGACTGAGGATGACGCCCGCGCGTGGCACGAGGTGCGTTATAAAACCGTGATCCCGAATGCACTGACCTGTTTTCCGGAAAGAGTCTCGGACGGCGGAGCAAAGCGGGTCGTGGCTGCCGGAAGGTACGTGCCGCAGAAAGGATACGATCTGCTGCTGAGGACGTGGGAGAAGGTGCGGCGGGAATTTCCCGATTGGGAGCTCGTCATTTACGGCGACGGCGAGGCCCGGCCCGAACTCGAACGTTATGCGGCCACGCACGGATTGGACGATGTCCGCTTGGAGCATGCCGTGAACGATGTGTTCGACCGTTTTGCGGAGAGCTCCCTTTCGGTCCTTTCTTCGCGTTTCGAAGGTTTCGGGCTGGTGGTCATCGAGGCGATGGCCTGCGGACTGCCCGTGGTGGCTTTCGACTGCAAATGCGGCCCCGGCGAAATCATTCGCAACGGCGAAGACGGGTTGCTGGTGCCGGCAGGCGATTGCGAGGCGCTGGCCGAAGGGATGGAGCGGCTGATGCGGGACGAGGGGCTCCGGCGCCGAATGGGGCGGGCCGCCCGCAGCAATGTGGAACGTTATCGGATGGAGCGCGTGATGAAGCAGTGGGTGGCGCTGTACGAACGGCTGCTGGTATGAGGGAGTTGAAAAGAGCCGTTCTGATTCTGCTCATAGCCACGCTGTACGTGAAATTCGTCGTGCAGATCGTGCTGGACGAGAGCAATCTGCTGCTGGATCTGCTGCTTTACATGCTGCTGATCGCAGGATTGGTCGACCGTAAGTTCCGACCCGAATTTTTCGTCGTCGTCCTTTTTGCCGTTATTTCGGTCCTGAATCCGGCAGCCAGAAATATCTTCCTGATATTTGCCTCGGTCTATGCGCTTCGGGAGTTTTCCATACGGGAACTGGCTTCGATCAATCTCTGTATGCAGACATTGGTCTTCGGCGCCACGGCCCTGATGCTCTGGGCGGGGATAACCCATTCCGAGATGTTCGAACAATCGCTTCTCGATCAGCGCGAGCGCTGGGACTTCGGCTACGGAAATCCGAATACGTTCGCTCTGTTCGTCTATTCGATCATGGTGAACGCCTATGTATACTTCGCCCGGCAGTACGGGAGGATGCTCTCTCTGCTTCTTTTCCTGACGGGGATAGGAGTCTATTGTTATACGAAATCCCGCACGTTTTTAGTTGCCACTTTGGTTTTGCTTTTGGTGCATTGGTGTGTGAGGAATCGGGTGGTTCGGTCGGTCATTCTCAAATTCAAGGGAATTCTGTATTTGATTCCGATTGTCTTGATGGGATGTATTCTGTACATGTCCCGCTATTCCGGACAATTTCCGTTGCTCAACCTCGTGTTCTCGGGTCGGCTGGAACTTTACAGCGTATTCTTGGGGAGTATCGGAAAAACGGCCTATTTGTTCGGGACTCCGCTGGTGAACGAAGAGACGATCGACAGCTCTTATCTGCATATCCTGTTCGAAGGCGGAGTTTTGGCTTTCGTAATTTTTTATGTGCTTTATGTCGTAACCGTCCGACGGATGAATCGGAGCACGATCGGCGTATTACCCGTTTTGGCCGGGTTTCTCGTGTTCGGATTGTCCGAATCCCTATTCACGTTCGTGTTGATTTTCGGAAATATGATCATTTGGTCGATCTTATACGACTCATATCTGAATCGCTCCCATCCTTGAGAGCGGATCGCAAATACTGGTTTGGTTATGAGATTATTCGTAGACGCGCATGCTTTCGACGGAGGTATTTCGCAGGGAGTAACGACTTATATCGAGGGACTTTATAAGGAGTTGGTGAAAACAGCGTCCGACATCGATTTTTATTTTGCCGCACAGGATACGATGCGTCTGGAAAGTATCTTCGGTACGAGAGAGAATGTCCATTACGTGAAATACGGTTCGAAAAACAAGTACCGGCGTTTGGCTTTCGAAATACCTCGTATCGTCCGGCGACTCGGAATTGATGCGGCGCATTTCCAATATACGTCGCCCTTGGTCAAAAGATGCAAGGAGATCGTTACGATACACGATGTCCTGTTTCTGGACTATCCGCAGTATTTTCCCGCATCCTATTATCACAGCAAGAAATGGCTTTTCGGAAGGTCCGCGCGCAGGGCCGATCTTCTGCTTACGGTTTCCGAATACAGCAAAGAACGTCTCGAACGCTTTTACCGTCCGCGAAAGCCCGTTCGAATAACGCCCAATGCGGTGGACGAAAGGTACGGACTGGTCCGGCGAAGCGAGGCGGAAGCCTTGCTCGACGGACGGGTCGGAAAATATATCCTTTACGTGAGCCGTGTGGAACCCCGCAAAAATCACTTGCTGCTGCTGCGGGCCTATGTGGAAGGGCGGTTCTACGAACGCGGCTATGCGCTTGTTTTCATCGGTAAGACATCCATTCCCGTACCCGAGTTGCACAGGTATTGCGAGAAACTGCCTGAAGATATAAGGCAAAACGTGTTTTTTTTCGAACAGAAGCCGTTCGAAGAGTTGCTCGCATGGTACAAGTGCGCCTCGCTTTTCGTCTATCCGTCTATTGCCGAAGGTTTCGGAATCCCGCCGTTGGAGGCGGCCGTAGCGGGTGTCCCTTGTATCTGTTCGAACCGCACGGCGATGCAGGATTTCCGCTTTTTCGGAGAGGGAACGTATGATCCCGAGGATTTGGATCAGACGATCGAAAAAATCGAATTGGGCCTCAGTCCCGCTTTCCGCGATCCCGAACGGCTCGAAAGGATCCGGCAGGCGGTAGAGCGGAGATATGACTGGGCATCCATCGCAAAGGAATATTATGCGTATTTGACCGACCTCTGACATCGTCTAAGAGTCGGTACCGAACTTCTCTAATCCTTCAGCCGGACAGATGGCCGATGTTGTCGGCTGTTGTCTCCGTACTTGCTGATAGGGTTGTCTGTCATTTCCGTTAATCCATTATTTCTTATGCGCCGCTACTCGTTCGGACGAATCCGTCGCTATCTGTTTTTGCAAATGGCTAAATTGCCTATTCCCGGACACAAACGTCATTTCGTTTTGCGTATGGCGGGTATAAAATTTCCCCCCCCCTCGGAATGCGATGTTTTCATAGGGGCCGGCGTACGTTTCGATACGCTTTGTCCGGAAAACATCACCATCGGAAACCATACGCTGATCACTGCCGGAACGACCGTTCTGACCCATTATTACGATCCGTTCACCCGAGATTTCCGCACCGGCCGGGTCGTTGTCGGCGAGGGTGTCTTTATCGGAGTGAATACGATCGTTTGCAAATCGGTGGCTATCGGCGACGGAGCTGTCGTCGGGGCGGGTTCCGTCGTTACCAAAGATATTCCTGCCGGAGAGGTGTGGGCCGGAAATCCGGCTCGCTTCGTCCGGAAACTGTAACCCTGAATTTATGCAAAAGGTAGCTGTTATCGGCACCGTAGGCGTACCCGCGAACTACGGCGGCTTCGAGACGCTCGTCGAGAACCTGTTGGACTACAGACGGAATCCCGATATTGCGTATCGTGTTTATTGCAGTTCGAAGGCTTACTCCGAAAAGATACGCTGCTACAAAGGGGCCGAACTGAAATACTTGCCTCTGAAAGCGAATGGATGGCAGGCCATGGTCTACGATTCACTTTCCTTGCTGCACGCTTGTTTCACGGCCGACCGGCTGCTCGTTTTGGGATGTTCCTGTCCGATCGTCCGACTGATCCGTCTGGTTTGCCGCAAAAAGTTGATCGTCAATGTAGACGGTATCGAAAGTGCCCGTGAAAAGTGGGGCGGAGCGGCCAAAAAGGTGTTGAGATTCTGCATGAACGAAGCCGTCCGTGCCGCCGACGTTTGCGTGGCCGACAATGTGGCGATTCGGGAGTATGTCGCCGACCGCTATGGGAAAAACTCCGTGGTGATCGAATACGGCGGCGACAATGCCGTGGCGGTCCGCGACGACGAACGGCTGAAATCCGAATACGGATTGGAGCGCGGCGGTTATTGTTTCAAGGTTGCACGTATCGAACCCGAGAACAACATCGGGATGGTACTGGAAGCCTTCGCCATGCTTCCCCGCGAACGGCTGGTCGTGGTCGGCAACTGGAACCGTTCCGAATACGGAAGAGCCTTGCGCCGGCGCTATGCCTCGTACCCCAATATCGGGATGATGGATCCGATTTACGAACCTTGGGAGATCAACCTGCTGCGTGCAAATTGCCGCCTCTACATCCATGGGCACAGTGCGGGCGGGACCAATCCTTCGCTGGTCGAGGCCATGTCGCTCGGGCTTCCCGTCTGTGCGTTCGACGTGAAATACAATCGGGCTACGACCGAAGGGAAGGCACTTTATTTCGGCAGTGCTGCGGAATTAGCTGAGCAGGTAGAGCGATTGACCTCCGAAATGCTGTCGGCGATAGCTCGGGAAATGGCCGGAATCGCCGTCCGCCGTTACCGTTGGACGACGATCTGCGAAAAATACGAACGTTTGTTCCGATGAAGAGGATTCACGACACTTTGTTCGTCCTGTTGCGCAGCGCGCTTCGGGAGGAGCCGTCCGGCGGGAGCGCACTCTCGTCGCTGACGGCGCAAGAGTGGCTGGCGGTTTATAAACTGGCTGCGCGTCAGGGGGTGTTGGCTCTTGCGTACGACGGTTTGAACGCTTTGCCTGCGGAACTTCGTCCGCCGAGGGACGTGTTGTTCGGATGGGCGGTCAACGTCGAGAAGATCGAAACTCGTTACGATCGTCAGACGAAGGCGGCGCGGACTCTTTTCAGATGGTGCGAAGAGCGGGATTTGCATCCCGTTCTGCTCAAAGGTATTGCATTGAGCCGTCTGTATCCGATTCCCGAACACCGGCCCTGTGGCGATATCGACATTTATCTGGGGCAGCGGGCGCCTGTGTTCGACGAACTCATGCGGCGGCAGGGAATTACGGTGGACGCATCGGGAAACGAAAAACATTCGGTGTTCGTTTACCGTTCGGTGATGGTGGAGAATCATCGTACGTTTCTCGATACGAGCCTTTACGGGATCGATCGTATGCTGGAGGAGTATCTTCTTGCGCAGGAGGTGTTTTCGGAGGAGCAGTCGTTGGACGGCATGCGTTTTAGGGTGTTGCCGCCCACGGCCGACGCTCTGTTTCTGCTGAGACACACGGCCCGCCATCTGGAGCGGGGCATCGGGCTGAGGCACGTTTGCGACTGGATGTTGTTCGTACATGCGAACAGCGTGCGGATCGACTGGAGCGAATTCGATCGTTATGTCGATGAACTGAAGCTCGGGACGTTTTACCGGATTCTGACCGGCATTGCGACCGACTGCCTCGGTGCCCGCTTCGAGTCGCCCGTCCGTTCGCCGCACGAGAAGGCGCTTCAGGAGAAAGTCTTGCGTTATATTCTCGATTACCATGCCCATGCGATACGAACACGGAATCCGTTCGGGATTCTGCGGTTCAAAACCGCGCGGCTCATAGAGCGACGTTGGGTGCTCCGAAGAGTTTTGCATTGCAGCTTTGCCGGCCACATCTGGCGTTCTGCATTGACACATCTCAGGAATCCGGGTACGATTTTCGATTCGAAAGAGTGATCGGCGGACGACCGCTTCGCGGAAACAGGGCGACAGACACGAGGAGCTGTCGCCCTGTTCTGTTTTATCCGCGGAGCGACAGACGGGATCAGGGGCGGCGTGTCTCTTCGTCGAAGATGCGGTCGAAGAGCGTCTGCAGGCGCCCGGCGTCGCGGATGATGCGGCGCAACTCCGCGAGGCGCTTCGCATTGTCCGACTCGGGAAGCCAGAGGCGCAGGTAGCCTCCGTCGGCGTATTTGCGGTCGAGATGCTCCTTCAGACGGAGAAAGTGGCCTGTGCGGTCGAGTGCGGGGTAGTGGGCCAGACCGTACTGGACCGTGCGACGGAGGATCGTTTCGGGGTCGATCAGTCGGTCGGCTTCGGCGACGATCCGGCCGTAGATCGTGCGGGGTGCATGGGCCGATGAGGCGCGGTGATCCTCCGCCGCTTCGCGCATGATTCCGATCTGTTCTTCGGTGAACCAGCGGCGCAAACGGAGGTCCGCTGCGAGGATCGCTCCCGAATAGAGATGGTGGCGTTCGCGTTCCACCGAGAGCCCCGTGTCGTGATAGGCGGCGACGGTGTAGACCATGTCGGGATCGGCGCCGTACGGGGTTGCGAGTGCGAGACTTCGTTCGATCACGCTCCGCACGTGGTCCGTGCGATGTGCCTTGTCGAAGGCTTCGTAGCGGGGAATGATCTCCGTTTCGATGTAGTGTATGAGTTCTTGGTTCGGCATCGGGCAAAGGTACGGATAAATCGGGTGCGAAAGCAAATTCATCGACATTTTTCGGGGCGCGGTGCTTGTAGAGGTCCGGACCGATCCGAGAATGCATGCGGATTCATCCGTTGTCGGAATAATCCCGTATCGTGATATTGCGACGGCTTGTCCATTCTTCGGATAGTCCCGAAGAATGTCGGATCGGTAACCGCGCGGTATGGAAGGCCGTTCGGTTCCGGATGGTTCGTTCGCATCCTACACCGGCTGCGGATCGGCGAGCGACGACACGGAAAGAATTCGTCTCCTTTGTTTTTGCCGGACGGAGAGCGGCTGAGCCGCAAGTGAAAAAGCACAGAGTTTCCGAAGAAGCGTTCGATCGGTGGGAAATCGCAGCCGGGCCGGCTGTTCGTACACCGACTTCGGCGTTTGCGACGACGGTCCGCAGGCATGTGCGGTTTGCGGAATTCGTTGCGGTTCGGCCGGCAGTCATTCGGTCGCGGAAAACAGCGACCGGCGGTGATTCGGAGGGATCTTCTGCGCCCGGAGCAATCGGCGAAATGACGGAACCCGAACCCGGGGCCGACGGGCTCGGAGCGGTCGGACCGGATGCCGAAACGGACGGAGCGGCAAAATAGCTCTTCTGCATGAAACAGGTGCTCCGGCAAGTGCTATTGCCGTCTGAGAATCGCATATTCGGAACGGTTCGCGGATGGGAGTACGAAAAAAGAGGGTGTCTGAGTTTGGCAGACACCCTCTTTTTCATTCGGATTCCGGGCAGAGACGGCAGGGACGGCTTCCGTGCCGTTCTGTCCGGCGAATTTTTTCGGTCTATTTCGCGTAGGAGACCGAGCGGGTTTCGCGGATCACCGTGATTTTGACCTGTCCGGGGTAGGTCATTTCGTCCTGAATCTTCTTGGCGATTTCGTGCGACAGGCTTTCCGATTCGGTATCGGAGAGCTTGTCCGATCCGACGATCACGCGCAGCTCGCGCCCGGCCTGAATGGCGTAGGTTTTCTGCACGCCCGGGTAGGAGAGCGCGATGTCCTCCATCTCTTTGAGCCGTTTGATGTAGCTCTCGACCACCTCGCGGCGTGCACCGGGGCGTGCACCCGAAATGGCGTCGCAGACCTGAATGATCGGGGCGATGAGCGAAGTCATCTCCACCTCGTCGTGGTGGGCGCCGATGGCATTGCAGACTTCGGGTTTCTCCTTGTACTTCTCGGCCAGCTTCATGCCGATGATAGCGTGCGGCAGTTCCGGTTCGTCGTCGGGCACTTTGCCGATGTCGTGCAGGAGGCCGGCGCGGCGGGCGGTCTTGGGGTTCAGTCCCAGCTCCGAGGCCATGATGCCGGCGAGGTTGGCCGTCTCGCGGGCGTGTTGCAACAGATTTTGGCCGTAAGACGAGCGGTATTTCATCTTGCCGATCATGCGGATCAGCTCGGGGTGTAGCCCGTGGATGCCCAAGTCGATGGCCGTGCGCTTGCCGACTTCGACGATCTCCTCCTCGATCTGTTTCTGGACCTTGGCCACCACCTCCTCGATGCGGGCGGGGTGGATGCGGCCGTCGGTTACGAGCTGGTGGAGCGCCAGACGGGCGATTTCGCGCCGCACGGGATCGAAACCGCTGAGGATGATCGCTTCGGGCGTGTCGTCGACGATGATTTCGATGCCGGTTGCGGCTTCGAGCGCACGGATGTTGCGGCCCTCGCGGCCGATGATGCGGCCCTTCACCTCGTCGCTCTCGATGTTGAAGACCGTAACGGCGTTTTCGATGGCCGTCTCGGTCGCTACGCGCTGGATCGACGATACGATGATGCGTTTGGCCTCTTTCGTCGCGGTGAGCTTGGCCTCTTCGATGGTCTCGTTGATGTAGGTGGCGGCATCGGCTTTGGCCTCCGCCTTCATGTTCTCGATCAGGATGTTCTTGGCCTCCTCGGAGCTCATGCCCGAGATCTGTTCCAGACGCGAATTTTGCTCGCGCATCATCTGATCGACCTCCTCCTTTTTGTGTTCGAGAATCTGGAGTTGGTTCTGCATCTGCTCGCGGAGCCGTTCGTTCTCCTTCATGCGGTTCTCCAGTTCGCGCTGCTGGTTTTGCAGATTGCTTTCGATCTGCTTGGCGCGTTGTTCGCTCTGCGCGAGTTTCTGGTTGCGCTCGTTGACCATGCGGTCGTGTTCGCTCTTGAGTTGTATGAACTTCTCCTTGGCCTGCAGGATCTTCTCCTTCTTGATCATCTCGCCTTCGGCTTCGGCTTCCTTCACGGCGGCCTCGCAGCGCTTGCGGATGCTGTTCTTGGTGATGAAATTGACCACCAGTACATACACTCCGATAGCGGCTATGGCGGAGATGCAGGCGATTAAAATGTAGATACCCATTCGTTTGTGTTATTATTTGGTTATTTGTTAATGGTTCGTATAAAAAATCCCGCATAGGATTCCTTGTCTTGTTTGACGAATCTGCAAGATCTGTCAATGGTGGGGGCTCCGAAGATCGCAATCTTCCAACGGCACGCGCGGTGCATCCCGCGAGGGGTTAAGGCCTGATTTTGAAAAACCGTGAGTTGCCCCAATTTAATAAATGTTCAGTTTCGCAAAGCTGTAAGGAATCTATGCGGGTAGATTTTTCCTTGTCGTATGTAAAGAACGCTCCGGCCGCTGCGGACCGGTGATTTCAAATCGTATTGAGATAGGCGTCGATCTCGGCGTCGAGCGCTTCGACCGCTTTCAGTTCGTCGCTCTTCAATTCGCGGTTCTGTCGCATATCCAAATTTTCGATGGCGAACTTGAGCGCCGTCATGCCCAGATAATCCACTTCGGACCAGCCCTGTATGTTCTTCTGCCGGATCGAGACGAGATTGTTGTTCACCTCGCGCTCGGCCAACCGATACAACTCCTCTTTCTCGCTGTCGATGCTGAAAGAGTAGGGTTTGCCCAGAATCTTGAGCTTTATCGCTTGTTTGCCCATCGCTTTCCGTTAATTTCACATTGCGGTCGCCTGCCTCCTGCCGCAGTCCCACCCGTTAGGCAGCGGGAACGGCTGCGCCCCGACCTTCCGGTCTGGCACCTCTCCGAACTTCCGGTCCGGGGCTCCGGTTTGCCGACTCTTGCCCTCTCCCCCCCCCTCCGATCCTCGGGCCTTCCGGCTTTCGGGATCGAGCGGGCCGCATGAAGCGATCTTCAGGATTCCCGCGGTGTGTCGAGCAGCGCGATGCACTTGTCCACCTCCCGCATCAGGCGGTTAACCCGTGTGCGCGCTTTCTCCTTGTCCCGTCTGTCTCCTGCCAGTCCGGCGGCGAGCTGCATGCGTGCCAGTTCGCTTTCCAGTTCGCGGATTCGCTCCTGCAAAGCTCGGTTTTCGGTCTTCTGGCGGCGGCACTCCGCCGTCAGTTCTCCGCATACTCCCGACAGGCGCCGATGGTCGTCGATGAGCTGCCGGATCCGTATTCCGAGATTGGTTATCACGCTTTTGTCCGCCATATTCTTTCGGAGCAGGTAGTCTTTTGCCTTTCAAAGGTAGGAAAAAGAACGCATATTCGCAAATTTTTTTCGGAACCGGCTTCCTCCCCTCCCTCGTCTTTTCGGGACGGCGTGTCGTTCCGTCTCGGTGCGAACGAAGTTTCCGCCGCCCGCCTGTCGATCGGACGGAAGCGTTCCGGCCGGTTCCGGTCCGCTTCGATCGTGCCTCCCCGTTCGGTCCGCCTCAGGTGCATCCGGTTCCCGTCTCCGGCCGTTTGTCTTCGCTCCTCGTCCGCTTCGGCATCCGCTGGCTTCCGTCTTCGGGCGCGTGGCTGCCGTGCGTCCCCGGCTCCGTCCGCGTCCGCTCTCCGCGTGCTTCGAACTTCGTTTCCGGAGGCCGAGCCGGTGCCGGGTACGACCGCATGAACGGCCGATTCTTTCCGGCGGAGCGAGGCTTCGCAATCTATTTCCGTGCGGCGGCGACCTCTCCGTAGAGGTCGTAGTCCGAGGCTGAGACGATGCGCACGTCGTAGAAATGTCCGCGCAGCAGACGTTTGCCCGCTGCCGGGATCAGGATCTCCTGATCCACTTCGGGCGAGTCGTACTGCGTGCGGCCGACGTAGTGGTCGCCCTGCCGCGAGTCGATCACCACGCGCTGCACGCTTCCCACGCGGCGAAGGTTTCCGGCGAGCGCGATGCCGTTTTGCAGGGCCATGATGCGTTCCACGCGCTCCTGTTTCACGGCTTCGGGCACGTCGTCCTTGAGCCGCTCGGCAGAATAGGTACCCTCCTCCTCGGAGTAGGCGAAAACACCGAGCCGTTCGAAGCGCACGTCGCGCACGAACTGCTCCAGCTCGGCGAAATCGTCCTCCGTTTCGCCCGGATAGCCTGCCAGCAGGGTCGTCCGCAGTGCGAGGTCGGGGATCGCCGTGCGGAGTTTGCGGATCAGCTCGTAGGCTTCGGCCTTGGTGTGGCGGCGGTGCATCGCCGCGAGCTGGGCGTCGGAGATGTGCTGGAACGGAATGTCGAGGTATTTGCAGATCTTCGGCTCGCGGGCCATCACGTCGATCACCTCTTCGGGGAAGCCCGTGGGATAGGCGTAGTGGAGGCGGATCCATTCGATGCCGTCGATCCGGCAGAGGCGCGTGAGCAGTTCGGCGAGGCGGCGGCGGCCGTAGAGGTCGAGACCGTAGTAGGTCGTGTCCTGTGCGATGACGATCAATTCGCGCACGCCGCGCGAGGCCAGTTTCCCGGCCTCCTCGACGAGTGTTTCCATCGGTACGGAGACATGCGGACCGCGGATGAGCGGGATGGCGCAGTAGCCGCACCGCCAGTTGCAGCCCTCCGAGATCTTGAGATAGGCATAGTGCTTGGGCGTGGTGAGCCGGCGCTCGGTCTCCAGCTCCGTGCGGTGCTCGGCACCCAGCGCACGGGCGATGCCCGCCCAGTCCCGCACGCCGAAAAATTCGTCCACCTCCGGGAGTTCCGCTCTGAGCTCGTCGGCATAGCGCTCCGAGAGGCAGCCGATGACGAACAGACGTTCGATCTTCCCGGCCTGCTTGGCGGCCGCTGCGCGCAGGATCATGTCGACGGACTCCTGCTTGGCGTCGCCGATGAATCCGCAGGTGTTGATTACGACCACCTTGGCGTCCGTGCGGTCGCTGTCGGCCGCGATCCGGTAGCCCGAGGCGGCGAGCTGCGCCATCAGGTGCTCGCTGTCCACGGTGTTCTTCGAGCAGCCGAGGGTGATGACGTTGATTTTCTTCATGGGAGCCGAACGCTATTTGCCGGTTTCGCCGAAGAGCGCGTCGACGAATTCGCGGCGGTCGAACATGCGGAGCTGGTCGATGCCCTCGCCGATGCCGATGTAGCGCACCGGGATGCGGAACCGGTCGCTGATGCCGATCACCACGCCGCCCTTGGCCGTGCCGTCGAGCTTGGTGATCGCCAGCGAAGTTACCTGCGTGGCCTGCGTGAATTGCCGGGCCTGTTCGAAGGCGTTCTGTCCGGTCGATCCGTCCAGCACGAGCATCACCTCGTGCGGAGCGCCGGGGATCACCTTAGCCATCACGTTGCGGATCTTCGTCAGCTCGTTCATCAGGCCGATCTTGTTGTGCAGGCGTCCCGCCGTGTCGATCAGCACGACGTCGGCGCCGTTGGCCTTGGCCGACTTGAGCGTGTCGAAAGCCACCGACGCGGGGTCCGACCCCATCTCCTGCCGGATCATCGTCGCGCCGGCCCGTTCGGCCCAGACGCCGAGCTGGTCGATCGCCGCAGCGCGGAACGTGTCGGCCGCACCGATCCAAACCTTGCGGCCCGCACGGGTGAGCTTCGCCGCGAGCTTGCCGATGGTGGTGGTCTTGCCTGCGCCGTTCACGCCCACGACCATCACCACGTAGGGTTCGCCCTCCCGGACATCGAGCCCGAAATTCTCCGCCGAGCCGTGCGCCTCTTCCAGCAGGCGGGCGATCTCGTCGCGCAGGATGGAGTGCAGTTCGGCCGTATTCATGTATTTGTCCCGTGCTGCGCGGGCTTCGATGCGTTCGATGATCTTCACGGTGGTCTCCACGCCCACGTCGGACGTGATGAGCACCTCTTCGAGGTCGTCGAGCACCGAGGCGTCGACCGTCGAGCGGCCCGCCACGGCCCGTGCTAGTTTCGAGAAGAGGCCCGATTTGGTCTTCTCCAGCCCGGCGTTCAGCTCTTCCTGCCGACGTGCGGGCGCTTCGGAGGAGCGTGCCTCCGTCTGTGCGGCCTCCTGCGGGGCGGCCGTATCCTGTTTTTTCTTGAAAAGATCGAAAAATCCCATACTTTCGTAGTAATTGCCACATGTCGCAATAAGGCGGGCGGCGAATCGCACTCGTGCGGGCGGATCCGGACTGCCGGCCTCTCTTAAAACAGGTCAAAGATAGTGCAAACGGCTCGCAAAAACAAATTTCCGTTCCGTTTGCCGTTTCCGTACCCGACGGTGCGGAAACGGAATCGCGGATCTGCTCTGCGAACGTTTGCCGCCGCCGGCCGCAAAGGCCGGGACCGGAGCGGGCTGCGCCCGGCTGTCGGCTGGTATCGCCGGCCCTTCACTTCTTTCTTTGTGCCGGACCGGACGTGTCGTTGCGGATAAGCGTTAAATCCGCTATCTTTGTCCGAAACTCATTGGAACGAATGAAAAAGATTCTATCGCTTCTTTTCGTGCTGACCTGCATTGCGGGAGGCGTTTTCGCACAGGACCGGATCGTCCGCACGGACGGGACGCGGATCGAGGCCGAGGTGTTGGAGATTTCGCCCGAGACGGTGCGCTACAAACGGTACTCCAACCCCAACGGTCCGACCTATGTGCTGCCTGTTTCGGAGGTGCGACGGATCGTCTATCCCAACGGGGAGACGGACCTGTTCGGCGAAACGTCTGCCGGTCGGTCTTCCGCCGGATTCACGGGTGCGCCTGTCGAATCCGCTGCGGCTCCGTCGGCGAATCTGGCCGGGACGGCGCAATCCGACGAACCGGCGCAGACGGAGCCGCACACGTCCGAGATGCGTGTGCTGCGCACCTATGCCGTCGGCGATTGGTACGAATGCGGCAGAGTGCGGGGCGTGGTGTGCTCGCTTACGGAGGACAAATTGCACGGGCTGATTTTGTCGGTCGACGAAATTTATCTGCCGTGGAGTACGCTCCGCAGATCCGGTCTGCGGGCCGCGGGCGCGGACGACACGTCGGACGGAGAGGTCAACATGCGGGCGGTGGAGCGCCATATCGAGGAGAACGGACTGACGTGGGCGGATTTTCCCGCATTCGAGTGGTGCCGCGCCCGAGGCGAAGGGTGGTATCTGCCGGCCATCGACGAGCTGTTGCAGATCTGTGCGAATTACAACGGCGGTCTGCGGATCGCCAGCGACCGTGAGACGCGCCGCCGTTTCAATGCTGCGCTCCGCGAGAACGGCGGCGAGCGGATGGACCGACTGGTGTTCTACTACTCTTCGACCGAGCGGGATGCGAGGTCGGCGCTCTGCACCCACACGTCGCCGGAGCCACCCTATGTGCGGGCTATTCCGAAAAGCGACCGGTTTCTGGTGCGTGCGGTTCATAAATTCTGAGCGGATTCGGTGCAGTCGTGCTTCCGGAAAACCGCGGTGGCGGCCGTGGGCCGGCGCTCCCGCAGGTGGCGGAAATACAAAGGGCATCCCGAAAGGATGCCCTTTGTATTTTAAGATCGCTCTTAAAAATACTTGAATTTCTTTCGTCCATTTCCCGCCTCGGCATAGCCCGAACGAGTTCGGCTCTGCGGTCGGCCTAACGAAATGGTTCTTATTTCTTGCCGTCGAAGAAATCTTTGACCTGATCGTTGGGAATGATACCCTCCTTGAATACATAGGCGCCCGTCTTCTCCGACTTGACCATTTTGATGCACTTGGTGAACTGTTTGCCGGTGCCGGTTTTGAGCGTTGCAACTACTTTCTTTGCCATATAGCCTTACTTGTTATTTGATTTCACGGTGTACGGTTACCCTCTTGAGGAACGGATTGTACTTCCTGCGTTCCAGACGGTCGGGCGTGTTTTTCTTGTTCTTGGTGGTGATGTAACGGGACATTCCCGCAACACCGCTCTCTTTCTGTTCGGTGCATTCGAGGATCACCTGAACGCGGTTGCCTTTCTTTGCCATTTGCTACGTCGATTTTAATAGACCTTCTTGGGAGCCGCCGCTTCGCGCAGAGCTGCCGCGAGACCTTTTTTGTTGATAGTTTTCATGCCGGCGGCCGTTACCTTGAGGGTGATCCAGCGGCCTTCCTGCTCGGACCAGAAGCGTTTGGTTTTCAAATTCGGAGCGAATTTGCGCTTGGTCTTGTGGTGCGAGTGGGAGACGTTGTTGCCCACCACTGCCACCTTACCTGTGATTTCGCAGACTTTCATTGTGTTTTAGATTTAATTAGCCCCTCTGAGGGGATGCAAATATACAACCTTTTCGGCAAATAGCAAAACCCTCCGCGAAAAAGCGGAGGGCGTGCGGTTTTCGGTGCGGCCGTGCGGGACCGTACGGGTGGGTAGGGCGGTCGGGGCCGGACTGCCGGCCGCCGGAGGCCGGAGTGTCCGCCGGAGGATGCGGATGGATCGCGGTCGTCGAAATCGCAAGGGCCGGGGCCGTTTGTTGCATGATAAGAGGCCGGGGAGCCGAACTTATCGCTCTGTGGAAACGAGCGTGTGCCTGCGGCGGCATCGCGGATTCCGGAGGGAATCGCTTGTTCCGCGACGTCTCAGCCGAGGGGCGGAAACAGGTGTCTGGAGCCGGGATTGCGGAGCGGCGGATGCCGCCGATTTCCACGACGTCGTCTTCGCTCCGGACGGCGCGGCTTCACTCTTCGATGCGGTGTGCGCGCCGGAGAGGGACGGTCTCCCCCCCCCGGAGATTCTGGGGAGGGCGGCTTCGGAACAGGCTGCGAATGCGCCGGCGGCCGACCGACACGTGCCGGGGAGTGCGATGGTGGATGTTTTTCGTGCGAACGAATGATTCGGGCGATTGTGGATACGAATGCACTCGGTTGTCTTTTCCGGCCGTTCCGACCGGCTTCTGCCGGGCGGAGCTTTGCGGAGTTGAGGAGTGCGGTCCGCAGAGAGCTTCCGGTGGGGACGGCCTGAACGGGGGCTGTAAGGGTTATTCCGAGGCTGCTGCTGTGCCGTTGAGTTCGTCGCGCAGCAGCCCGAGGGCGAAGGCGCCGGCGCGGTCGATGATCTGACCTCGGTCGGTGCCGCATTGCTTGAGGAGTGCGACCGTGCGCTCGGGAGTCGCTACGGCTATCCAGACGGTCCCGACGGGTTTTTCGGGCGTGCCGCCCGCGGGGCCTGCGATGCCGGTCGTGGCGACGGCGTAGTCCGCGCCCGAAATGCGGCGCACGCCCTCGGCCATCTGCCGGGCCACGGTTTCGCTGACGGCGCCGCAGCGGGCGAGCGCGTCGGCTCCGACGCCGAGCAGGGTGCGTTTGGCGTCGTTGCTGTAAGCCACCACGCCGCAGCGGAAGTAGGCCGAGGCACCGGCGAGAGCCGTGAATTTGGCGGCGACGGTGCCGCCCGTGCAGCTCTCGGCCGTGGCGAGCGTCTGTCCGCGCCCGGTCAGCAGGCCGTGGATCAACTCCTGCACCGAGGCGCGTTCGAAGCCGATGAAGTGGTGGGGGATGATGCGCCGCAGCTCTTCGAAACGGCGGTCGATCTCCTGCGCGACGCTCGCGCCGTCGACCTCGTAGGCCGAGAGCCGCAGCCTGACGGTGCCCGGACTGGGCAGATAGGCCAGTTTGAGGTAGGACGGCAGAGCGTTCTCCCATGCCGCGATCCGTTCGGCGAGCATCGACTCGGCCAGTCCGGCCGTGATCATCGTGCGGTGGACGATCTGCCGCAGTGCGAAGTGCGCTTTGAGACGCGGCATCACTTCGTCCTCCATGAGGTGTTCCATCTCGAAGGGGACGCCCGGGAGCGATACGAGCACCCGTCCGCCGCGTTCGAACCACATGCCCGGAGCGGTGCCGTGGGCGTTGAAGAGCACCGTGCAGCACTCCGGCACGAGAGCCTGCCCCCGATTGAGCTCGTTGTAGGCGATGCCCCGCTGTGCGAGCATCCGCCGGACGTGTTCGTCCACGGCTTCGTCGCGCACCAGCCGCGAGCCGAAAAGGTCGGCGAGGGTCTTCTTGGTGATGTCGTCCTTCGTGGGGCCGAGGCCGCCCGTGAGAACGACGATTTCGGAGGCGGCGAGGAGCCGTTCGACTGCGGAGACGATCTGCGTGCGCTCGTCTCCGATCGAACATTTTTCGAGTACCGCGATGCCGGCCGCATTGAGGCGGCGGGCGATGGAGACCGAGTTGGTGTCGGTGATCTGTCCGATGAGGATTTCGTCGCCGATGGTGAGAATGGACGCTTTCATTTCGTTAGGCCTGTTTTTCGGTCTGCCGTGCATCCGGCGAAGAGGGGTGCGCCGGTCCTTGTCCGGGTTGGTCGGCAGAGGTGTCGGGTCCGGATTGTACCGGCTTTTGGGCAGGGCGCTCGTCGGGGCCGATCCGCCCGGACTGCGCCCGTTTTCGTTCGGATTGTCCGGCTGAGGGAACCTGTCCGTGCCGTGCCGGTTTTGGTGCGGGTCGTTCCGTCTTCCGTATCTTCGAAACGTGCTTTGCGGAGTATCCCGACGTCGATTCCGGTTCGGGGGGAGCGGATGCGGCGGGCTCCTGCGAGGGGGCGGCTTTCCGCTCCACGGCGGATTCCGGCAGTTTTCGCTCTGCCGGAGGTTTCGGCGCCGCCTCTGCGGCAGACGCGGCGCCGGGGCGGTTTGCGATGAGCGACCGGCAGATCTTTTTCAGCAGTGCGGGACCTTCGTAGACGTAGCCCGTGTAGAGCTGCACGAGCGATGCGCCCGCGTCGAGCATGGCTCGTACGTCGTCGGCGGACATCAGGCCGCCCGAGCCGATGATCGGGTAGTTGTTGCCCGAACGTTGGCGGATGCGGCGCACGACCTCGACGGCGCGGCGGTTGAGCGGTGCGCCCGAGAGGCGTCCGTTGCCGATGCGTTCGACCGCGGCGCGGCTCGTTCGCAGTCCTTGGCGCAGGTGGGTGCCGTTGGTGGCTACGATGCCGTCGAGAGGCGATTCGAGCATCAGGTCGGTGATGCGGTCGATCTCGGGGTCGGTCAGATCGGGCGAGATTTTCAGCAGGATGGGGCGGTACTGATTCTGCCCCCGGCGGAAATCGAACAGCGGATCGAGGATGCGCAGAATGTGTTCGGGCGTATGGGACGAATGCTCGCAGCCTCCGTTGTCGCAGCTGATGTTCACGGTGAAGTAGTCGGCGTACTGGTAGAGGTTGCGGAACAGACGCAGGTAGTCCGCCGCTCCGTTATCGGGCGGCGTGGCGGTGTTCTTGCCGATGTTGCATCCGACGATCACGCCCTCGTGGGGCCGCCGGAGCTGGCGGATCATGTGCTCCAGACCGCGGTTCGAGAGACCGATGCGGTTGACGATCGCCCGGTCCTTCGGAAGGCGGAAGACGCGGGGGCGGGGATTGCCCTGCTGGGGGCGGGGCGTAACGGTCCCCACCTCGACGAAGCCGAATCCCATGGCCGCCAGTTCGCGGAACGCCTCCGCGTCGCGGTCGAAACCGGCGGCGAGCCCGACGGGATTGCTGAATTTGATGCCGAAGACCTCGCGTTCGAGCGCCGGATGGCGCACGGCCCAGCATTTGCCGAGCAGCCAGCGGCCCCCGGGGATCAGTCCGGCCAGCCGCAGCAGCCCGAGAACCGCGCGGTGCGCCCGCTCGATGCTGAGCGAGAAGAGAATCGGTTTGATGATCCGGTGATACATTTCTTCTTACAAAGTTACGCAAAAATCCGTTAAAAGTACTCTTCGCGGTAGCGGTAGTCGTCGCGCATGGATTCGAAAGATGCCGGGTCGCTTTTCAGGGCGAGACTTTGGGCTTCGATGTCGAATCGTCCGCCGATCGTGCCGCACATCTCGCGCCAGCTTACGGGCCGCGGCTCCGAGGGCCGCACCTCGGGCGGATACCATGTGCCGAGCGGGAGACCGAAACAGCCGGCCACGGCCCGCACTGCGAGCGCCGTGGCATTGGCTTTGCCCTGTGCCGAGTAGCCGGCGATATGGGGGGTGGCGAGCAGCGTGCGTGCGAGCAGGGCGCGGTCGATCTGCGGTTCATGCTCCCAGACGTCGAGCACGCATGCCAGTCCGCTGTGCAGCAGGGCGTCGCCCTCTACGACCTCGCCGCGCGAGGAGTTGATGACGACGGCCGACGGCTTCATACGGGCGAAGAGCGCCTCGCCCGCCATGCGGCGCGTCGAGGCGTCGAGCGGCGTGTGGAACGTGATGAGATCGGCCTCGGCGGCCACCTCCTCCAGCGGACGGAAGCCGAGGTGTTCGCGCGCTTCGCGCGGCGGGTCGCAGCAGACGACGCGGAAGCCCCACGCTTCGGCATATTCCTTCACGAGCGACCCGACATGGCCCACGCCGACGATCCCGAGCGTCCGTGCGGAAGGGACCCAGCCCTGTGTCCGCGCGAGGTGCGCCAGCACGGCGGCCACCCATTGCAGGACGCCCCGCGCATTGCAGCCGGCGGCCGTCGCCACGCGGATGCCGTGCGCCGCGCACCATGCCGTGTCGATGTGGTCGAAGCCGATGGTCGCCGTCGCGACAAGCCGCACGGAGGAGCCGGCGAGCAGTGTCTCGTCGCATCGCGTGCGCGTGCGGACGATGAGCGCGTCGGCGTCGCGGACGGCCTCGGGAGCGATCTGCCGTCCCGGCAGGTAGCGGACCTCCGCATAGGGTTCGAGCACGCCCCGCAGAAACGGAACGGCGCTGTCGGCGATGATTTTCATAAACGGTTCGTCGGTTTATTCCGAGCGGCAAAGATAGGTAAAAATTAAAATTTTCGTACCTTTGACTTCGTCTTGGATACTCCTGTCCGGTAAAAGCGGATTTATTTGCTTTTGCGCCCGACTTTTTCGTATCTTTGCCGATCGAAGCCTCTTTAATTGAAGACGATGGATGCAAATGAATTCAATCCCGACGGCGTCGGCGTAGCCAACGGCGCCTATTTCGGCTTTCCGTTCGCGCCGGACGATGCCGAGCTGGTACTTCTGTCGGCACCGTGGGACGTAACGGTCTCGTACGGGGCCGGCACGGCCTATGCGCCGGATGCGATCATCGAGGCTTCGACGCAGCTCGACTTCTACGATCCGGCGGCTCCGGGGCTTTGGCGCCGCGGGATCGCTACGGCCGATGTGGACTACTCGCTGCTGGAGCATTCGCATCGGCTGCGCGCCGAGGCCGCGAAGGTGATCGAGCACCTCGAAAGCGGCGGCCGTGTGACGGACGATCATGTCGTGCGCCGGATTCGCCGTGTGAACGAAGGTTGCGCGCAGATGAACGACAACATCCGCGCACAGGCTTCGGCATGGCTTTCGAAGGGCAAGACCGTGGGGCTGGTCGGCGGCGATCACTCGACGCCCTACGGGCTGATCCGCGCGCTCGGCGAACGCGGCGGCGAGTTCGGTATTCTGCACATCGACGCCCATTGCGACCTGAGGGAAGCTTACGAGGGGTTCGAATTCTCGCACGCTTCGATCATGTACAACGTCCTGCGCGACGTGCCCGCCGTGCGGCGGATCGTGCAGGTCGGCGTGCGCGATTACAGCGAGGGCGAGGCGCGTCTGGCGGCCGGGTCGGAGCGGATCGCCCTGTTCGGCGACCGCGACCTCGCGCTGGCCCGTTTCGCCGGTGCGGCGTGGGCCGAACAGTGCCGGCGGATCGTCGACGCGCTGCCGCAGGATGTGTACGTGAGTTTCGACATCGACGGACTGACGCTCGAAAACTGTCCCCACACCGGTACGCCCGTTCCGGGCGGCCTCGGATTCGGCGAGGCGCTCTACTTGGTGGAGTGCGCAGCCCGCTCGGGGCGTCGGATCGTGGGATTCGACGTGGTGGAGGTGGTGCCCCGTGCGGAAGAGCCGGTGGATGCCGCAGTGGGCGCGCGCGTTCTTTATAAATTGTGTCTTTTGACGCTTCTTTCGAAAATGAGGGGAGGGATGGTATGAGACTTTTTTCCATGTACGGCTGGGTGCGCTGGAGACACCGGCTCGAAGTGAGCGGCCGCGGATTCTTCCGTGCTCCGTGGGCGGGCGGCGCAGTGCTGCTGGCCTGTGTGGCGATCGCCATGCTGCTGGCCAACATTCCGGCTACGTCGGTCTACTACAAGCATCTGCTCGAAACCGATCTGGCCCTGAAAGTCAGCAGTCCCGATGGGGTGATCGACTGGCTGTTCCCGCGCGGGATGACCGTCGAGAAGTTCGTCAACGACGGACTGATGGTAGTCTTTTTTTTCGTCGTGGGGCTCGAAATCAAACGCGAGATCGTCTGCGGACAGCTCTCCTCGGTGCGCAAGGCGATTCTGCCGGTGCTGGCCGCTGCGGGCGGCATGCTGGCGCCGGCGGCGATCTTCCTCGCGTTCAACGCCGGGACGGCGGCCGCGAACGGCTGGGGAATCCCCACGGCGACGGACATCGCATTCGCGATCGGCATTCTCTCGATGCTCGGCGACCGCGTGCCCGTGTCGCTCAAGGTCTTTCTCACGGCGCTGGCCATTGCGGACGATCTGGGTGCGATTCTGGTGATCGCCCTCTTTTACGGCGGTGAGGTGCAGCTCGGTTGTCTGCTGATTGCCGTGATGATCATGATCGGCGTCTACATCATGAAACGACTGGGCGAAACGCGCCTGTTCTGGTACCTCGTGCCGGCCGTCGCGGTCTGGGCGCTGTTCTACTATTCGGGCGTGCATTCGGCCATTTCGGGCGTGGCGATGGCCATGCTCATCCCGATGAAGCCCCGTTACAGCAGGGAGTACTTCGCCCATAAGCTGCGTTATTACCGCAAGGCGATCGGCGAGGTGGCGTGCAGCGGGGATGACGACGAATTTCCCAATGAGGAACACCGCTACTATCTGCGGCGGATGGCGAGCCTTTCGCTGAATTCCGTGGGGCTCAGCTACCGGCTCGAACACCGGCTGTCGCCTTACGTAACGTTCCTCGTCATGCCGGTTTTCGCCCTTGCGAACGCCGGAGTGCCGATCGCTTCGGCCGAATACCTCAATATCTTCCACCACACCTCGGCGACGGGCTCGGTGGGGATGGGCGTCTTCTTCGGTTTGGTCGCCGGCAAGCCGCTCGGAATTTTCCTTGCGAGCTGGGCGGCGGTGCGGACGAAGCTGGCCGTGATGCCCGAAGGGGCGTCGTGGCGGATGCTTCTGGCCGTAGCTTGTCTGGGCGGTATCGGATTTACGATGTCGATCTTCGTGGATTCGCTGGCCTACTCCGACGCGGATCTGATCGACCGCGGCAAGATCGCCATCCTCATGGGATCGGCTTCGGCGGCGCTGCTGGGGACGCTGCTCATTCTGATATTCTCGAAAAAAAATCCGGATAAACGATGAAAAAGACGATTGCGGCCGCATTGGCCGTCGCCGTGCTGCTGCTGACGGCGGCCTGTTCGAAAAACACGGGAAGCGTGAAACTCGCCGACGAGGCCGACTCGCTGGCTTATATTATCGGAATGAACGTGGGGATGAACCTCCAGCGCATGGATTCCTCAATCCGTGTCGATGCCGTGTGTGAAGGCATCCGCGATTACCTCGGCGGCAACGCCCGGTTTACGGTGGAGGAGGCCCGCACCTACTATCTGCGTCACATCACCTACGAACGCCCCGAGCGGATCCGCGCCTACGAAGAGCAGTTTTTGGAGGATATTCGGCAGTCGAACCGCTCCTATGCCCGTACCAAAAGCGGGCTGACCTATACCGTCGAAGCGGTGGGCGACGAAACATTCACTCCGGCCAATGCCCGCGATACGGTCTGGGTGCGCTATGTCATGCGCACGGCGGACGGCAAACAGCTCTACTCCTCCTACGACCGCGGAGATACGGTGCGCGCCGCGCTCGGCGACCTGCTGAAAGGGTTGCAGGAGAGCGTGCGGCTGATCGGCAAGGGCGGCAAGATGGAGGCGTGGGTACCTGCCGCGAGCGCCTACGGCGCGGCGGGCGATAGCGAACTGGGGGTCGCACCCAATGCCACGCTCTTTTTCGAGATCGAACTGGTGGACGTGGACAAATATTCGGCTCGCAGAAGGTCCGGATCGCAGCTTTTTTAGTTCGCGCGCGTATCATTGACAATTATTTGCTATATTTGCGCGTTGTAGACACGGCAAGCGGATAAACAGTTAAAACATAATGGTTACCACGATGAAAAAAACACTTTTTGGCGCAGCGATGGTCTGTGCCGCCATGCTGACTGCCTGCGGCGGCAGCGATAAGGACGGCGTCCGTATGGGCAGCCTCTCCGGCGAGTTCGACTCGCTTTCCTATGCGATCGGAGCGAATATCGGCTACGGCATCGACCGCGATCTGAGCGATATTCCGTTCGATTATGCGCGCTTCGACGAAGGTATGGAGGACGGTGCGCTGAACAAGGTGAAGGTCGACCGCGAACAGATGATGCAGCAGCTCCGCACCTATTTCATGACGAAGCGCTTCCCGCGCCTGCAAGCGCTGCGTGCGCAGCGTGCCGAGGCCGACAGCATCCGCCGCGCCAACGGCGACACGACGAAGGTCGAGTACGGCAGCGATCCGTCGCTTTTCGCATCCGACGGCGAGCGCGATTCGATTTCGTATGCGTTCGGCAACAACTGGGGGTACAGCATCCGTCAGGCGGGAGTTCCCGTGCAGATCGTCTGGGTGCTCGAAGCGATGAAGGAGGTCCGCGGCGGCAAGGCTCGGATGAGCGAGCAGCAGATGCAGGACTACATCCGATATTATTATATGGAGAAACTTCCTGCCGAGAACCTGAAAGCCTCGACCGAGTGGCTGGAGAAGACGGCCAAGAAATCGGGCGTTCATAAGACCGAGTCGGGACTGCTCTACAAGATCGAGAAGCTGGGCGACACGTCGGTGATGGCCAAGGATAACCGCGACCGCGTGAAGGTGCACTACAAGGGCACGACCCGCAAGGGAGTGGTTTTCGATGCATCGCGTTTTGCCGATAAGACACCCGAGATGCAGGAGATGCTCAAAAAACGTTTCCCCGAGGATTACGACAAGGACGAGCCCATCGACTTCCCGCTCAATCAGGTCATCAAGGGATGGACCGAAGGCATGAAATTCGTCGGCAAGGGCGGTAAGATCACCCTCTGGGTGCCTGCCGATCTGGCCTACGGCCAGCGCGGTGCCGGCAATCTGATCGGCCCCAACGAAGCGCTCCGCTTCGACGTGGATCTGATCGACGTCGAACCTTATGTCGAGATCGACACGACGAAAGCCGTCAAAGTCCCCGCATTGGAGGAGGTCAAGATAAAATAAGCCGAACGCGTGATAAAAGGGGCTGTCTAACAAATCTTGGACAGCCCCTTTTATTCGTACTGCTCATCGGGAACTTTTCCGAATACGCAATTCTCAGAAGGTTAAAAAAACTTGTCCCCCCCCCTTATTCGTACTGCTGCTGTTCGGGTGTTTCCCGAGTGGTAGTTTCCGAAGAGAAAAAACTCGTTTGGACGGCCTTTCCCCGGCTTAACTGCCGGAGGAAGGGGACGCCGTGTCTGTGTCAGAACGGCAGATCGTCTACTTCGGCGGGCGATGAAGCGTAGGAGGGCTCCTCGACGATGGGCGGCATGCCGCCGGCGGGAGCTGCCGGCGGGGTCTGCTCCTGCTTGGGCTGGAGCCGCCAAGCACGCACGTCGGTGTACCAGCGGCCGTTGTATTCGCGCGATTCGACGTTCACCGAGACGTTGTAGGCGGCGCCTTCGCGCAGACGTGCCACATCGTCGGGCTTGTTGAAGAATGTAACGCAGATTTTGCGCGCGAACGACCCTTCGTTCATTTCGAATACCACATCCTGCCGCTGCCAGTCGCCGCGTGCCGACGTCCCCTTCGTGAGGGGCAGTATTTTGTAAACGGTTCCTTCGAATTCCATAGTTCAGCGTATTAAGTTTCGTGGAGCAAAGATAGCGTTTTTTTGTGTGAAAACGGGCAGCTCGGCTCTTTTTTTGATGATGCGGATCGGGACGTGGTGTCGGCTTGCAGTTTCGCCGCGGGCTGATTTCCAGCCGATCGGCGGCGGCTCTCGGCGGTGGTGCCGGGCCGCCGCGTAGCAGGGGTGGCGGCCCAACACTCCGTTTCGATGGGGGTGCTCCGGAAAATTGCCGGAAAATCCCCGGGAGCCGCCGGGGTGTCGCGAAGGGGCGGTTTTTTGCAGCCGGGCGTTCGACGTATCGTTATATAGCTTATATTTGTCGTCGAGGCAGGCAAGGTCGTAAAACTTTTTGAAACCGTTATGAAAAAAATTTGTTTCGTATTGCTGTGTGCGGCGTGTTTTGCGTCGTGCGTGAGCCGTGGAACGGCCGAGAGGATCGAGACTCAACGGGATTCGCTCGCCGCGGCGCTCGATCGAAAGGATTCGCTGCTGGGGGAAGTCTTCGCGGCCGTGAATGCCATTTCGGACAATCTCTCGGCGATCAAGACGCGCGAGAACATTCTGACGGTCGGCAACGGCGAGAGCGGCAAACGTCCTGCGGAGCAGATCAACGAAGACATAGCTGCGATCGACAAACTCTTGCTGGACAACCGTATGAAGATCGAAGCGCTCGAACGTTCGGCCGCGCAGTTGCGCAAGGCCCATGTACGCATCGAGGGGTTGGAGCGGATGATCGAGAACCTCGCCGCGCAGCTCGATGTAAAGAACCGGGAGGTGGGGTCGCTGAAGAAGGAGCTCGCACAGATGGGCGTGCAGGTCGAGACCCTCTCGACGCAGGTGATCGAGCAGGGTGAGCGGCTCGAAGTGCTGACGACCGAGAAGGGCGAACTGGAGGCCGACGTGGCGGATAAGACGGCGCGTCTGTATGCGGTGTACTACATCGTCGGACCGCAGAAAGAGTTGCTCGATACGCAGATCGTCCGCAAATCGGGATTCATCGGCCGTACGCTGACCGTCAACGAAAAGCGCAATCTCGACAGTTTCACCAAGGGCGATTCCCGTTTTCTGGATGAGATTCCCGTGGGGCATAAGAACGTTACGGTCGTAACGAGCCATCCGGAGGATTCGTACCGGCTGATCGAAGGCGAGGGCAAGACGGTCGAATCGCTTCGCATTCTCGATCCCGAACGGTTTTGGGAGGCGTCGAAGATTCTGATCGTCAGCTATAAATAAAGGCATTGGCCGCGTAATACGATCGGCCGTTTCGGCTTGCGGACGATGCGCAGAGACAACGGATCGGTACCCGGGCAGGGGTACGGCGGTTCGGCACAGCGGGCAGTTGCCGAGGCATACGATCGTCTGAATGAGTGGGGCCGGTTGATTCCGATACCGGTGCCGGAAAGTCCTCTTTGTTTTTCTTTGTTCTTATGAGCGTCAACCATGTAAATGGGCTGTCCGACAAGTTTTTGACCCTTCGGTAATCGCCTGTTCGGGAAAATTCCCGATTGCAGTACGAACGAGAAAGTACCGTCTGAGACTCGTTGGACGGCCTCGATAAATTTTGAATGTGTGGAAATGAATGATTATCTTGTCTATCGGATGTATGCTCATTGAAGTATTAAATTTAATTTTTCGAACCCAATGATAAATAGTATGAAAACTCGATCATTCTTTTCCGGTTTGTTTTTGTCGGTAACTCTCGGTTGTGCGGTATTGTCCGTTTCCTGCGAAAAATCCGAAACTGCAGAACCCGAATACACGGTATTGGAGGGGTTAAAAGGCATAACCAAGCAGCAGCTTCGTGGAGCTAATTTTACAGTCTATCAAAGCAATTCGAGTATTACCATGCTTTTTTACTTTCCCTTCCAGACCCCTCTCGTATCTGTTTTCGACCAATCGACCGCTACGGTTCACTTCGTTTCCGACAAAAGATTCGATGTCTGGGAAGACATTTACTCTACGGAGTACCCGCCGGCCGATTTGTCCCTGTCGTCTTCCGCCAAACTCCATTTTCACTTATTCGCCATACCCGACCTTGGTCTGGAGATGGAGTGTACAGAGATCATGTTGCCCGTACCGGAAGGTGGCGATTACGAGTTTTACCTCACCATAGAGAAAGAGGGGGTCTTTTACCGTACACCGACATATCGTCTCGGCGTGATGTTCGTCAACAGTTCTTATGTTACTGGAATTACCAACCTCTATTGACTGAATTATAAATCTTAAAAGAAGACTTCTTGCCGCATTATTTGTTTCTTTGACCGGTTTCGGTCTCGTCGGATGCGGCGAGTCCGATGAAACCGAGTCTGTTTTTGTCCCGCAGTCCGATCCGAGTGAGGGCGCCCTCACTCGGGCGGCCGACACTCTTTCCGGTGCCGTTCCGACTTTCGAAGAGGCCGAAGCCTTTTTGCGCGGTCAAGGTTACGATACCTTCTCGCTCGAAGAATACGACGGCTATTTTCTTATTGGAAATAGTTGCCTGATTCTTCCATTCGTTTCGATAGCCCGGATCGGTCTGTCCGGTGCGAAATACCGTTTCGCCGGGGTATCGGAATTCGGTCGGTCGTTTTGCGGGGTATGCAACAGGACGTATGTTCCGGCAGTCGCCGGCAGTTCGCGTTCGGTGCGGAATCAGTATTCGATCCGGTCGAGAATACCGATGAGAGCGGCGATGGCTACCCCGTAGTTGGTGATCGGAACGGATTGGGCCCGAGCCCGGGCGATGCGGTTGAGCACATGACGCCGGTTGAACATGCAGGCCCCGCAGTGGATCACGAGGTCGTAGGGGGTGAGGTCGTCCGGAAAATCGGCTCCCGAAATCACGTCGACGCGAAGTTCCGCTCCGATCTTTTTGCGCAGCATCGCTGGCAGTTTCACCCGGCCGATGTCCTCCGTCCGGGGAGCGTGGGTGCAGGCTTCGGCGATCAGCACGCGCGACGAGGGGGTGAGGCGTCCGATGGCGGCAGCCCCGTCGGTGAAAGCGTCGATGTCGCCCTTGTAGCGGGCGAAAAGTACGGAGAAGGAGGTGAGCCGCGACGCGGCGGGCTTCTGTCGGTAGACGGCCTCGAACGCCTGCGAGTCGGTAACGATCAGCTTCGGCGGACGGGCGAGCGCCGCGAGTGCCGCGCTCATGCCCTGCGGCGTGCAACATATCGTCGTACACTCTTTGTCGAGCAGTTCGCGGATCGTCTGCACCTGCGGCAGAATCAACCTCCCTTTGGGGGCTTGGGCATCCTGCGGCATCACCAGCAGCACGGTATCGCCCTGTTCGGCCACTCCTGCGGTGATCTCGCGCGGTTCGTCCCGGTGCACTGCGGCAAGCGCTCGCCGCAGCTCTTCGATGCCCTGCCCCGTCGCGGCGCTTACGCAGAGGGGGGGCAGGGCGGTGCGCTCCTCGACGGCGCGAGCTGCACGGGCGGGATCGGTCAGCCGGTCGCATTGCGCGAGGACGGCGATGACGGGGATTTCGCGGGCCCGGAACTGCCCGAGCCAGTCGAGCTCGGCGGCGCAGTCGCCTTCGCCGAAAAGCAGCACGGCGATCTGCGTGCGGTCCGCGGCCCGGAGCGTCCGCTCGATGCGCTGGGGGCCCAGTGCGCCCGTGTCGTCGAATCCCGGAGTGTCGGTCAGGAGGCAGGCGCCGAGGCCGGGCAGCTCCATCGCCTTCGAGACGGGGTCGGTCGTGGTGCCCGCAATGTCGGAGACCACGGCGACCGACTGTCCCGTCAGCGCATTGATGAGCGAGGACTTGCCGCTGTTGCAGCGGCCGAAGAATCCGATGTGCAATCGTTCGGATGCGGGTGTATCGTTCATGTCGTCGTATATTTGCGGGTCGAAGGAGGGGGATTCCTGCCTCGCCCCGGTCGGTAATGGCTCTCTTTTTATCGTTCCGTGTTCGGCGGCGGCCGATCTGCGTCCCGGTATTCGCGCTTTTCCGTTCGGACGATCTGCGGGAAAACCCGGCCGGTGCGGCTTGTCGGAACGTCTCCTTTTCGGCTTTCGTTTTCCCTCTGCGGCGATCGTCGTGTAACCTCGCCGCTGTACCCGTCTCGGCGAATGAGCGGGGCGGCGGACGGCCGGGGCGTTCGAAATCGCGTCGATCGCATGACGGCGTTTCCGCGGATCCTCAGAAGCGGAAGTCGCGCTTGCCGCCTGCGATCTCGCGGAGGCGTTCGGCCGTGATGCGGCGGATCTTCTCGGTGGGGATCAGGGGCACTTCGCGGGCGATGAGGCGTTCGCCCAGCACGCGCGTGCGGGGCGAAGCATAGTCTTCGAGGTATTCGCGCAGGGTCATCAGCGCATTCGGTCCGCAGCAGTCGGCGATCTTGCCGCTCTTGACGAGCGACATGAAGCGGTCGCCCGTGCGTCCCTCGCGGTAACAGGCCGTGCAGAAGCTGGGGATGTAGCCCAGTTCGAGCAGCCACGCCACCACCTCGTCGAGCGTGCGCGTGTCCGAGACGTCGAACTGCGCCGACTCCTCGGCGTCCTCCTCGCCTTCGGCATAGCCGCCGACGCTCGTGCGCGAGCCTCCGCTGAGCTGCGAGATGCCCACGTCGAGCACCAGCTCGCGCGAACGTTTCGATTCGCGCGTCGAGACGATCATCCCCGTGTAGGGTACGGCCAGACGCAGCACGGCCACGATGCGGCGGAACACTTCGTCCGTAACGGCGTCGGGGAAGTCCGCGGGGTCGATGTCGTCCGCAGGACGGATGCGCGGGACGCTGATCGTGTGCGGCCCCACGCCGTAGCGGGCTTCGAGGTGCTCGGCGTGCATCAGCAGGCCGACGAAGTCGTAGCGATAGTTCGTCAGACCGAACAGCGCGCCGATGCCGACATCGTCGATCCCGCCCTGCATGGCGCGGTCCATCGCCTCGGTGTGGTAGGCCCAATCGCTTTTGGGGCCGGTGGGGTGGAGCGCTTCGTAGGCCGCGCGGCGGTAGGTTTCCTCGAAGAGGATGTAGGTGCCGATGCCGGCGTCGTGCAGCCGTTTGTAGTTTTCGACGGTCGTAGCCGCGATGTTGATGTTCACGCGGCGGATCGCGCCGTTGCGATGGCGGATCGAATAAATCGTGTCGATGGATTCGAGGATGTACTCGATCGGATTTTTCGTGGGGTGTTCGCCCGCTTCGACGGCCAGTCGCTTGTGGCCCATGTCCTGCAAAGCCGTTACCTCGCGGCGGATTTCGTCCTGCGTCAGCTTGCGGCGCGGGATGGTGCGGTTCTTGGCGTGATAGGGGCAGTAGACGCAGCCGTTCACGCAGTAGTTCGAAAGGTAGAGCGGGGCGAACATCACGATGCGGTTGCCGTAGAGGCGCCGCTTGAGCTCGCGTGCGAGCGCGAACATGCGCTCCGTCAGCTCGGGACGGTCGCATTCGAGCAGCACGGCCGCCTCGCGGTGGCCGAGGCCCCGGCCTTCGGCGGCCTTGTCGAGAATCTCGGACACGAGCGCTTCGTCGTTGCGGTTGCGGGCGGCATATTCCAGCGTCCGGCCGATCTCTGCGTCGTCGATGAACTCGGCGGCTTTGTCTGAATCTGTGCGATACATGGTATGCTTTTTTCTTTCGTTATTCGGTCTCTGCATGCGAATTTGTCCGGACGGCCGGTAGTGCCGGCCGCGTGCCGTGCCGTGTCTTCGGCGCGCGGACCGAACGACGCCGACGCGGCGAACGAGGACCGCGGCCGGGGCGTCCGGCGGGGCGAAGTCGCATGGTGTCGTCCGTTCTATTCATTCTTCGTAGTCGCCGCGCGCATAGTCGATGCGGTAGCCGACGGAGGCGAGCTCCCGTTCGAGTGCGGCCAAACCCTCGGCGGCTTCGCAGCCGAAGGCGGCTTTGTGTTCGTAGATGGCGTATTTGGCCCGCTGGGCCGCAGGCGAGAGGTTGGGCATCACGACGTTCGCTCCCGAGAGGATACCCAGACGGCGTCCCTCGGGCGAGAGGGTCGCCAGCGCCGTGGTCGCGGGTATGAGTGCCGCGGGCCGCATCAGGCGCAGGATGGCCAGCAGCAGCAGCGTGAGCCGCAGCGATCCGGCCGGCGCATGCCCCAGCGGCGTGTCGCCGTGGGGCAGAAAAGGTCCGATTCCGATCATCTGAGGCCGCAGCCGTTCGATCAGCAGCAGGTCTTCGACCAGCGTCCCGATCGTTTGGCCCGGCACGCCGACCATCATGCCCGTCCCGGTTTGATAGCCGATGCGGCGGAGGGTTTCGAGACAGGCGAGGCGCCGCGCATGGGACATCTCGGCGGGATGGAGCGCCGCATAAAGTTGCGGGTCGGCCGTCTCGTGGCGCAGCAGGTAGCGCGTGGCACCGGCCCGGAAGAGCGCTTCGTAGGAGGCTACGCTCCGTTCGCCCAGCGAGAGCGTGATGGCGCAGTCGGACCAGCGGCGGCGGATTTCGGCGACCAGCGCCGTGAGCGTGCCGTCGTCCCATGCGGGGTCTTCGCCCCCTTGCAGGACGAAGGTGCGAAATCCGAGTCCGTAGCCTGTCCGGCAGCAATCGAGAATCGTCTCCGGCGTGAGCCGGTAGCGCTCGGCGCGGCGGTTGCTGCGGCGGATGCCGCAGTAGCGGCAGTCGTTGCGGCACCGGCTGCCGATCTCGACGAGACCGCGGACGTAGATGCCGTTGCCGAATCGGGCGCGGGCCGTTTCTGCGGCCGCGGCCCGCAAATAGCCGAACGTCTCCTCGTCGCAGGCTTCGAGCAGCCTGCGGTACTCTTCGGGACGGAGCGTATGCTCGCGCCGCAGACGTTCGGCCAGCTCTCTCGTCATAAGCCCTCTTCTGCGGTGGGTTATCTTTTGGCCAGCTCTCTGTTGAACTGTATTTTGCCTTGATCGTAGGCGATGTGGGTGCACGGCCCCGAGATGCAGCCTCCCTCGCAGGCCATCACCTCGATGAACTGGGCGGGCGCCTTGCCCGTTTTGCCGTATGCCTTCAGCAGGTTGACGTTCTTTTTGGTGAGGTTCGCTACCTGCAAGCCTGCGAATTGCAGTTTGCCGTCGACATGGGCCTGCACGGCCGCCATCACGCCGCCGTTCTGTCCGAAGCCGTGGGCCGTGCGGATCGAGGTGAAGGCCATTTCGTAGGTCTGCGCTTCGCTGAACTCGATGCCCAGTCCGCTCAATACGGAGTGGATCTCCTCGAAGGTCATCACGTAGTCCACGCACTCGTCGCGGCGGGCCTCCTTGCGTTTGGCGATGCAGGGGCCGATGAATACCACCTTGGTGTCGGGATGCTTGCGGCGGGCGATGCGGGCCGCATAGTACATGGGCGAGCCGGTCGAAGAGATGTATTTTTTGAGATCGGGGGCGTGTTTCTCGGCCATTTCGATGTAGGACGGACAGCACGACGTGGTCATGAAAGGCTGCCCCTCGGCCAGTTTCTCGGCCAGCTCCTCGCTCTCGTGGGAAATGGTGTCCATCGCCCCCTGAGCCACCTCGATCACGTCGGTGAAGCCGATCGCTTTGACCGCGCCGTAGAACTGTTCGACGGGGACCTTGTACTGCGAGAGGATCGACGGCGCGACGATGGCCACGAGCTTCTCGCCGCGGCGGATGCTTTGCAGCACGTCGAAGACCTGCGAAATTTCGAAAATGGCACCGAAGGGGCAGCTGTTGAGGCATTTGCCGCAGTAGATGCACTTGCTCTCGTCGATGTGCTCCACGCCGTGCTCGTCCTTGGAGATGGCCTGCACGGGACACGCCTCCTCGCACGGAACGGGGATGTAGACGATCGCGTGGTAGGGACAACTGTTGTGGCAGATGCCGCAGCTCACGCAAAGGCTGTGGTCGATGCGGGCCTGACCGGTCTCCTTGTTGAAGTCGATCGCGTTCTTCGGACAGTTGAGCGCGCAGGCGCGAGCCACGCAGCCGCGGCAGAGGTTCGAGATGTCGTAGTTGATCCTTACGCACGACGAACAGGCCTCGTCGATCACGCACATGATGTTCTCCTTGAGGTTCCGGTCGCGTTCGAGCGCACGGCGCGCATAGTCCGACAAGGGTGTCAGTTCGTCGGTTTCGTCGGTCATGTCGTAGCCCAGCAGGGGCAGCGATTTGTATTTCCAGACGGCGCGCTCCTTGTGGATGCAGCAGCGCCCCTTGGGCTGGGCGTTGCGCGGACTGAGTTCGAGCGGCAGGCGGTCGATCTTTGCGACCAACTGGTCCTCTTTCCAGAGTTCGATGAGTTTCGTCAGTAGTTTCTGACGAACGATCATCACGTTATTTTTGATGGCCATAATTTGTTGGTTCGGGTTACGCCGGCAAAGATAAGGGTTTATCGGCCTTCGGACAAAGATTCTGCTGGGAAAATGAAACCAAATCGGCGAAAAATGTTTCGAACCGTTCGAAAAAGAGCCGTCGTTCGCTATGGTCCGTAGTTTCCGGTCGCAGACGGCGTACGTTCTGCGGGAGCCTTGTCCGCAGAGGCCGGACGGTCGTGGGGGATGGCATTTTTTTTGACGTTCCGCACCCCGATGACCAGTCTGCGCGAACATATCCGGCAGAGCCGCGGCTACAAATGGTGGATTCTGGGCCTCGTCATGCTCGGAACGTTCATGGCCGTGCTCGACGTAACGGTGGTCAACGTCGGGCTGCCCGCGATCATGTCGTCGTTCGGGATCGGCATCTCGACGGCCGAATGGGTCGTTACGGCCTACATGATTACGATGACCGTCATGCTGCCGTCGGCCGGATGGTTCGCCGACCGCTACGGAAACAGGCGCGTATATGTCGTGGGCCTGCTGCTCTTCACGTTCGGATCATGGCTCTGCGGCCGCGCTTCGAGCGATGTGTTTCTGATCTCGGCACGGGCCGTGCAGGGATTCGGGAGCGGCATCATCCAGTCGCTCGGCCTTGCGATCGTAACCCGCGAGTTCCGCCCCGAGGAGCGCGGTCTCGCACTCGGACTGTGGGCGATGGCCGCTGCGGCGTCGATTTCGTTCGGGCCCCTGCTGGGTGGCTATCTGGTCGACGCCTACAGCTGGCACAAGATTTTCGATGTCAACGTGCCGGTCGGCCTCGCGGCCGTGCTGCTGTCGATGGCCATCCAGAAGGAGTGGAAAAGCCCGTCGGAGCCTCCTTTCGACTGGAAAGGATTTCTGTCGGTCGTCTTCTTCATGCCCCTGACCATATATGCGCTGGCCCGCGGAAACTCTCCGACCAATCCCCGCGGCTGGGCTTCTCCCGAGGTCGTCGTCTGTTTCGCCGCAGCGGCTACCGCGTTCGCGTTTTTCGTCGTTACGGAGTTGAGAAATCCTGCGCCGCTGTTGCGGATCAGATTGTTGGGGGAGCGCAACTTCGGGATTTCGATGGCGGTGCTGACCCTCTTTTCGGTCGGGATGCTCGGCGGAACGTATCTGTTGCCACTCTACATGCAGCGGGGCTTGGGCTATTCGGCGCTGATGGCCGGAAGCGTCTTCCTGCCCGTAGGGCTCATCCAAGGCGTGCTTTCGGCGGTTTCGGGATACCTTACACGTTACGTCAAACCTCTGATTCTCGCGGCACTGGGTATTTTGCTGCTGGCGCTCAGCTTCTACCTTGCCAGCCGCTTCACGCTCCATACCACCCACCGGCATATTCTTTTCGTGCTCTACATCCGCGGTTTCGGCATGGGCCTCACTTTCGCGCCGCTCAACCTCTTTTCCCTGCACAACCTCGCGCAGCGCGACATGGCCGCCGCCGCAGGCATTTCGAACAGCATCAAACAACTCGCCGGCAGCTTCGGCATTGCGGTGCTGACGGCCGTTCTCTCTTCGCGGACGGCCTATCATACGGTCCATGAAGAGGTCTCTTCGGCCCAGACCTATGTGGAAGGGATTACGGATGCGCTGGGGATCGTGGTCTGGGTAACGCTCGCTGCGGTGCTGCCGCTCATATGGGTGTTTCGCAGGAAAAGGAAAAAAACGGATGCGGAAGAGACTGCCGCGGCCGGTTCCGGCGTTTCGGAAGCTGCCCGTGCGCAGCGGAGCCGCGCTGGGGACGGACAGTCGGGTTGAGAAACCGCATGTCGTGCGACCTTTACGCGGGCCGGCGGACGTGAACTGCTCCCGCGACCGGGAAAAACGCCGGCGATCCGCCTCCGTGCAGACCGCCGGCGTTTCGTGTGGGCCCAGAGGGGCATGATCCCACGACCTTCGGATTATGAGTCCGCTGCTCTGACCGACTGAGCTATGGGCCCGTCTGCGGCGGGGCCGCATTGCGAGTGCACAAAAGTAGCCATTTACGCGGGATTTGCAAAAAATATCGGGAAAAAACTCGGGGCGGATTGCAAATTGGATTTTATTTGTTACCTTTGCGCCACGATTAGTACTAATTAACAAAAACAAACGAATGAAAAAAGGTATTCATCCCGAGAATTATCGTTTAGTGGCGTTCAAGGACATGTCCAACGACCACGTGTTTTTGTGCCGGTCCGCCGTTTCGACAAAAGAGACCATCGAAGTGAACGGCGAAACCTATCCCGTGTATAAGATGGAAATTTCCAACACCTCCCACCCGTTCTATACGGGCAAGATGAAGTTGGTTGACACCGCCGGTCGCGTCGATAAGTTTATGAGCCGCTACGCAAAACGCTACGACAAGAAAGCGGCCAAATAGGGTCCGCGTGCTCGGAAACGGAACAAGGAAGCCCGAAAGGCTTCCTTTCGTTTTATTCCTTCGCAATCGTCGTTCCCTGCGGTCGATTTTCTGGGAGGGGCGGAGCGCCCGCCCGCATTTGCGGGCGTGGAGAGCGGAAACGGGCGAATCGCGGACCGGAATACGGGATTCGGAAACTTTACGTTGTTTTTTGAAATGCTACCGAAGAGTTCCATGATCGAAGATACGGTGCCGGCGTCGAAAAAGATTTGCGGTTCCGATTGCAGCAGTTGCCGTACGTTTCCTGCGCCCTACCGGCGCATCGGCGAGTCCGCTTCGTGCCGTTTTACGCAGCGGACCGTGGTTGCGGGAGACCGGATTTCTTTTCCGGCCGACAGCCTCGTGCGGATTCTCTTCGTGCTCGAAGGCGGGATACGGATCGAGGACCGCAACGGATTGCAACGCACCTTTTCCGCGCACAATTGCGTCTGCTTGCAGCGGGGGACGGTTTTTGCGATGACTGCGGTAACGGATGCACATATCGTGCTCTTGTCGATGATGCACCGCATCGAGTTCTGCGAATCGGATATTTTCGACCGCGAGATGCCGCACGATAGCGTCGTGCCGACCGATGTTGCGCCTGCGCTGAACCTGCATCCCGTCATCGCGCGGATGCTGGCGGCTTTTTTCGAGGTCGAAGCGCTGACGGAATGCGTCCATTTCCACCGGATGAAGGCGGCCGAGCTCTTCATGATGATTAAAGTGCTCTACACCTCTGCGGAACATGCCTATTTCTTCCAGTCGCTAATCCAGCCGCAGGACAATTTCCGGGTGTTCGTATGCAACAACTACGACAAAGCCGCCAGCGTCGGCGAGCTGGCTTCGTTGGCCGGCATGAGCCTTTCGGCCTTCAAACGGCATTTTTCGGAGCACTTCGACGACAGCGTCTACCACTGGATGATGCGGCAGAAAGCCCTCAAGATCTTCGCCGACATCCGCGACGGCGAAGACAATACGAAGGTCCTGATGTCCAAATACGGTTTCAAGTATTACACGCAGTTCAGCCGATTCTGCAAAACCTATCTGCAAGCTACGCCCGTACAACTGATCGACTCGATCCGCGAGGGATGACGTACGTCCGCATGCGGAGGGGCGATCGGGGGATGACAGAGGTGCGTGGCGTAATGTGCATGCACCGGTATATATAATAGGTGAAGCGCCGCAGTGAAAAATATTTTCGGGAAAATGGAAAATTGTGTTTCGCAAATTGTGAGTTGTGAATAATTTTTCTATCTTTGCACCCGATTTCGCCTGTGAGCAAAGGCGGAAAAGCCGCGTTCTTTGAGAGGAGTTTGTTGATGAAAAATTTATGGCTGAATATTTGGCCGTTAAATTTTTTATACCTACTTTTGCAATCCAAAAGGGTGAGAATGCCGATGTAGCTCAGTTGGCCAGAGCAGCTGATTTGTAATCAGCTGGTCGGGGGTTCGAATCCCTCCATCGGCTCGGAAGCCGATGCGCAGGGGCGGAGCAGCGGCGGAGATTAGGAAAATTCGGGAAGTTACCAGAGTGGCCAAATGGGGCAGACTGTAAATCTGCTGGCTTACGCCTTCGGTGGTTCGAATCCATCACTTCCCACGAAAAAGAGAAGCCGGTCGGAGTTGCAAACCTGCCGTCGCCCGGAGCCCGCCAGTCGGACTCTCTCGCGTAACGGCGGAGCAGGTGAACTCGGATGCGGTGTATTTTTGCGGAAGTAGCTCAGTTGATAGAGCATTAGCCTTCCAAGCTAAGGGTCGCGAGTTTGAGTCTCGTCTTCCGCTCACAAAATTCAAACGATGCGCGTGGTGCAGATCTTCATTCCGGCGGTTTCGCAGAAACCGCGCCAAACGGAAGGATCTGTGTCGCCCGTTTTTGTCGGTGGATGAATTTTTGATTTTTTGGGTAATTTTTATAAAAACTTTAAATACTTAATACTATGGCAAAAGAGAAATTCGACCGTTCGAAACCGCACGTAAACATCGGTACTATCGGACACGTTGACCACGGTAAGACGACCCTTACCGCTGCAATCACGACCGTTCTTGCTAAGAAAGGTCTTTCGGAGCTTCGCTCGTTCGATTCGATCGACAACGCGCCCGAGGAGAAAGAGCGCGGTATCACGATCAATACCTCGCACGTCGAGTATCAGACGGCCAGCCGCCACTATGCTCACGTGGACTGCCCGGGCCACGCCGACTATGTGAAGAACATGGTTACGGGTGCTGCCCAGATGGACGGTGCCATTCTCGTTGTTGCCGCTACCGACGGTCCGATGCCCCAGACCAACGAGCACGTGCTGCTCGCCCGTCAGGTGAACGTGCCGAAGATCGTGGTTTTCCTGAACAAGTGCGATATGGTGGACGATGCCGAGATGCTCGATCTGGTCGAGATGGAGGTGCGCGACCTGCTCAACAAATACGAATACGACGGCGACAATGCGCCTATCATCCGCGGTTCCGCACTCGGCGCCCTGAACGGCGAGGCCAAGTGGGAGGAGAAAGTGATGGAGCTGATGGATGCTGTCGACAACTACATCCCTCTGCCCGTTCGTGAGAACGAGAAACCTTTCCTGATGCCTATCGAGGACGTATTCTCGATCACGGGCCGCGGTACCGTGGTAACGGGCCGTATCGAGACGGGTGTCATCCACGTGGGCGATCCCGTCGAGATCGTCGGTCTGGAGGAGAAGACGCTGACTTCGACCTGCACCGGCGTGGAGATGTTCCGCAAACTGCTCGACGAGGGCGAGGCCGGCGACAACGTAGGTCTGCTGCTTCGCGGTATCGACAAGAAAGAAGTAAAGCGCGGTATGGTCGTCGCTAAACCCGGTTCGATCACTCCGCACACCGAGTTCCAGGCTGAGGTCTATATCCTCAAGAAGGAGGAGGGCGGCCGTCATACTCCGTTCCACAACAAGTATCGTCCCCAGTTCTATCTGCGCACGATGGACGTAACGGGTGAGGTGCATCTGCCCGAAGGCGTGGATATGGTGATGCCGGGCGACCACGTAACGATCACCGTGAAACTGATCTATCCCGTCGCTCTGAACGACGGTCTGCGTTTCGCAATCCGCGAGGGCGGCCGTACGGTAGGTGCCGGTCAGATCATCAAGGTCCTCAAATAGTCGGACTGGAATGAAATTCAGGGAAGCGGCACGCCGCTTCCCCTCTTAGGAGCATAGTTCAAGGGTAGAATAGCGGTCTCCAAAACCGTTGATGGGAGTTCGAATCTCTCTGCTCCTGCTGGAATAATATGGAAAATCTATGTTGAACTACGTCAAAGAGTCTTACAACGAGCTTGTAAACAAGGTAACTTGGCCGACATTCGCCCAGTTGCAGAACTCGACGATCGTCGTCATGGTGGCTTCGGTCATCTTCGCGGTCGTGGTTCTTGCGATGGATACGTCGTTCGAGACGATTCTGGCCCAGATTTACAAGTTCTTGGGTAATGTAGGCCGTTAATTGTTGCGATATTCACGATGAGCGAAATTAGCAAACAGTGGTATGTAGTCCGCGCCGTAGGCGGCAAGGAAAATAAGGTGAAGGAGTATATCGAATCCGAAATTCGCCATAACCACCTCGAAGACTACATCTCACAGGTCTTGATTCCCACCGAAAAGGTCTATACCATCCGCAACGGAAAGAAAGTTTCGAAAGAGAAGGTTTCCTATCCGGGGTATGTGCTGGTGGAGGCTGCTTTCGTAGGACAGATTCCCATGATTATTCGGAATACTCCCAATGTGCTCGGATTCCTCGGCGATACCAAGGAAGACAGCCGCAAGATGATCGCCACCCCGCTGCGTCCGCAGGAGGTGAGTCGCATCTTGGGCCGTGTCGACGAACTGAGCACGATGGAGGAGGAGAACGAAATACCCTTCTTTGTCGGCGAGACCGTGAAAGTTACGGACGGTCCTTTCTCAAGCTTCCAAGGTACCATTGAGACTGTCGACAACGAGCGCAAGAAACTCACGGTATCTGTAAAGATATTCGGGCGCAAAACTCCGATGGAGTTGGGTTTCACCCAAGTAGAAAAAGAATAAAAACCAAAGGAAAATTATGGCAAAAGAGGTTGCTGCTTTTATCAAATTGCAGATAAAAGGTGGTGCTGCCAACCCTTCTCCCCCCGTGGGCCCCGCATTGGGTTCGAAAGGAGTCAATATCATGGACTTCTGCAAGCAGTTCAATGCGCGCACACAGGATAAGGCGGGAAAGGTGCTTCCAGTCATCATCACGGTTTATAGCGATAAGTCGTTCGACTTTGTTGTAAAACAACCGCCCGTAGCCATTCAGCTCAAGGAGGCGGCGAAAGTCAAGACCGGTTCCGCTCAGCCCAACCGCGACAAGATCGGGGAGGTTACGTGGGAGCAGGTGCGCGAGATCGCTCAGGACAAGATGCCTGACATGAACTGCTTTACGCTTGAAGCTGCTATGCGTATGGTCGCCGGTACTGCGCGCAGTATGGGTATCAACGTCGTTGGTGAGTTTCCTAAAATGTAATGCAAGATGAGTAAGTTGACAAAAAATCAAAAGATTGCCTATGCCAAGGTGGAGCCCGGAAAGGCTTACAAGCTGACCGAGGCCGCTGCTCTTCTGAAGGAAATCACCTTTACGAAGTTCGATGCTTCGGTGGATATCGACGTCCGTCTGGGCGTGGATCCCCGCAAGGCCAACCAGATGGTGCGCGGCGTGGTAACGCTGCCCCACGGTACGGGCAAGACCGTGCGGGTGCTCGTGCTTTGCACCCCCGAGAAGGAGGCCGAGGCGAAAGCCGCGGGCGCCGACTATGTGGGTCTGGACGAGTATGTGGAAAAGATCAAGGGCGGCTGGACCGACGTTGATGTAATCATCACTACTCCCAATGTGATGGGCAAGGTGGGTGCGCTGGGCCGTATTCTGGGTCCCCGCGGACTGATGCCCAACCCCAAAACCGGTACGGTAACGATGGAAGTCGGCAAGGCCGTGAGCGAGGTGAAATCGGGTAAGATCGACTTCAAGGTCGACAAGTTCGGTATCATCCACACTTCGGTCGGCAAGGTTTCGTTCTCGGCGGAGCAGATCGCAGACAATGCGAACGAGGTGCTGGGGATGATTCTCAAACTCAAACCGGCTGCTGCCAAAGGTTCTTATGTTAAGAGTATCTATCTCTCGACCACAATGAGTCCGGGCGTGCAGATTGATCCCAAATCAGTAGAAACCAAATAGAAGGAGGACCGAAAGAGATGACAAAGGAAGAAAAATTGGTTGTAATCGACAGCCTTGCCGCTCAGCTCAGCGAATATCCTCACTTCTACATCACCAACATCGAGTCGCTCAATGCCGAGCAGACGGCGGATCTGCGCCGCAAGTGCTTCGAGAGCAATGTCAAACTCGTCGTGGTGAAGAACACGCTCCTCACCAAAGCGCTGGAGAAGGTGGAGAAGGCGGAGACTGATCTGGTCAACGTATTGGAGGGTTCGACCTCGATCATGTTCGCCGAGGTGGCCAAAGCCCCTGCGCAACTCATCAAAGAGTTCCGCAAGAAATCGGACAAGCCCGTGTTGAAGGCTGCGTTCGTCGAGGGCTGCGTCTACGTAGGCGACAATCAGCTCGACACTCTGTGTAACATCAAGAGCAGGGAAGAGCTCATCGGCGATATCGTCGCACTGTTGCAGTCCCCGGCCAAGAATGTTATTTCTGCATTGCAGGCTAATGCAGGCCAAAAGATCGCGGGTCTGGTGAAGACTCTCGAAACCCGTAACAATTAACAATTAAGAATTAAAACAAAATTTATAAAGATTACAACTATGGCAGATGTAAAGAAACTGGCTGAAGAACTGGTTAACCTGACCGTTAAGGAGGTAAATGAACTTGCTACGATCCTCAAGGAGGAGTATGGCATTGAACCCGCTGCTGCTGCCGTTGCAGTCGCTGCACCCGCTGCCGGCGCAGGCGAAGCCGCTGTCGCAGAGAAGTCGTCGTTCGACGTGATCCTGAAGAATGCCGGTCAGGCCAAGCTTCAAGTAATCAAGGTCGTGAAAGACATCGCAGGTTTGTCGCTGGGCGACGCTAAGGCTCTGGTGGACGGCGCTCCGAAAGCGGTTAAGGAAGGTGTTTCCAAGGAGGAGGCCGAGCAGATCAAGGGCCAGCTTGAGGAGGCAGGTGCTGAAGTTGAAGTTAAGTAGTTCTGCTGCTTATTACGTTTCAGACAACTCAGGTGTAGGGCTTACGGCGAGCGTAAGCTCTATGCCTTTCTTGGTCTAAAGATCGGAAGTGCCGCACTGAGCTGTGTCCGGTTTTTGGCGTTCGGATGCTCTCGGGGTGCGATGTGCTTGCACCGAGGGCATTGGCGGGATAGGCAGATCCCGCTGACAGGGAGCGTAACATCACCTATCCCAGAGTCTTACACTTCAACTTAATTTGGATTTTACCGATGTCCGCAACAAAAACACAACAAAGAGTCAGCTTCTCGACAGTCAAGAACAGGGTTCCGTATCCTGACCTGCTGGAGGTACAGCTCAAATCATTCCGGGACTTTTTCCAGATGGACACAACAGCCGAAAACCGTAAAAACGAGGGGCTGTACAAAGTGTTTCAGGAGAACTTTCCCATCACAGATACACGGAACAATTTCGTTCTGGAATTCATCGACTACTACATCGATCCGCCTCGTTATTCGATCGAAGAATGCCTCGAACGCGGCCTGACGTACAGTGTCCCTTTGAAAGCCAAGCTGAAACTCTATTGCACCGACGATGAGCACGAAGATTTCGGAGTGGTCGTTCAGGACGTTTATTTCGGTACGATTCCCTATATGACCGAACGGGGTACGTTCGTAATCAACGGTGCGGAGCGCGTGATCGTTTCGCAGCTGCATCGCTCGCCGGGCGTGTTCTTCGGCCAGAGCATGCACACGAACGGTACGAAACTCTATTCGGCCCGCATCATCCCCTTCAAGGGATCGTGGATCGAGTTCGCGACGGACATCAACAACGTGATGTATGCGTACATCGACCGCAAGAAAAAACTGCCCGTTACCACGCTGCTGCGTGCGATCGGTTTCGAAACGGACCAGCAGATCCTCGAAATCTTCGACCTCGCGGACGAGGTGAAAGTTACGAAGGCCAATCTGAAGAAGGCCGTGGGGCGCAAACTGGCAGCCCGTGTGCTTTCCACATGGGTCGAGGACTTCGTGGACGAGGATACGGGCGAGGTGGTCTCCATCGAGCGCAACAACGTGATCGTAGACCGCGAGACGGTGCTTGAGGAGCAGCATATCGACGAGATCATCGAGAGCGGCGCCAAGACGATTCTGCTGCACAAGGAGAATCAGTCGGGTGTCGATTTCTCGATTATATACAATACGTTGCAGAAGGATCCGTGCAATTCGGAGAAAGAGGCCGTCGTGTACATCTACCGGCAGTTGCGCGCTTCGGAGCCGCCCGACGAGGCCACGGCGCGCGACGTGATCGAAAAGCTTTTCTTCTCGGACAAGCGTTACGATCTGGGCGACGTGGGGCGTTTCCGCATCAACAAAAAGCTGGGACTGGACACCGATCCGCAGATCCGCACGCTGACGCGCGAAGACATCATCGCCATCATCAAGTACCTGATCCAGCTCATCAACTCGAAGGCCGAGGTGGACGATATCGACCACCTTTCGAACCGCCGTGTCCGCACGGTGGGCGAGCAGCTTTCGAACCAGTTCTCGGTGGGTTTCGTGCGCATGGCCCGCACGATCCGCGAACGCATGAACGTGCGCGACAACGAGGTCTTCACGCCGGTGGATCTGATCAACGCCAAGACGCTGTCGAGCGTGATCAACTCCTTCTTCGGCACCTCGCAGCTCTCGCAGTTCATGGACCAGATCAACCCGCTGGCCGAGATCACGCACAAACGCCGTCTGTCGGCCCTCGGTCCGGGCGGTCTGTCGCGCGACCGTGCCGGTTTCGAGGTCCGGGACGTGCACTACACCCATTACGGGCGTCTCTGTCCGATCGAGTCGCCGGAAGGCCCGAACATCGGTCTGATCTCTTCGCTGTGCGTCTACGCGAGGATTTCGCCGATGGGTTTCATCGAGACGCCCTACCGTTCGGTGGAGCACGGGGTGATCGACCTCGACAATTCGCACATCAAATACTATTCGGCCGAGGAGGAGGAGGGCAAGATCGTCGCACAGTCGAACGTTCCGATCGACGATGCGGGGCATTTCCTGCAGCCCGAGCGTATCAAGGCCCGCGAAGGCGCCGACTTCCCCGTGGTTACGGCCGATGAGGTGAACCTCATGGACGTGGCTCCGAACCAGATCGCTTCGATCGCCGCCAGCCTCATTCCGTTCCTCGAACACGACGACGCCAACCGTGCGCTGATGGGATCGAACATGATGCGTCAGGCCGTTCCCCTCATTACGTGCGAATCGCCGATCGTCGGTACGGGCATCGAGAAAGACATGATTTCGGACAGCCGCATCCAGATCGTCGCCGAGGGCGACGGCGAGGTGGTGTTCGCCGATGCGACCAAGATTCAGATCCGCTACGAACGCTCGGAAGACGAGGTGCTCGCATCGTTCGCTCCCGAGGTTACGACCTACGAGCTGCCGCGCTACCGCCGCACGAACCAGAATACGTCGATCACGCTCAAGCCTACGGTGCTCACGGGAGACAAGGTCGTGAAGGGGCAGATTCTTACGGAGGGTTACTCGACGCAGAACGGCGAGCTGGCGCTGGGCCGCAACCTCAAGGTGGCGTTCATGCCGTGGAAAGGTTACAACTTCGAGGATGCCATCGTCATTTCGGAACGCATCCAGCGCGAGGATATATTCACGTCGGTGCATGTGGACGAGTACATCATGGAGGTCCGCGACACCAAGCGCGGCGTCGAAGAGCTGACCTCGGACATCCCGAACGTGTCGGAGGATGCGACGAAGGACCTCGATGCGAACGGCATCATCCGCATCGGTGCGAACGTGCACCCGGGCGACATTCTGATCGGCAAGATCACTCCGAAGGGCGAGAGCGATCCCTCGCCCGAGGAGAAACTGCTGCGCGCGATCTTCGGCGACAAGGCCGGCGATGTGAAGGACGCCTCGCTCAAGGCCCAGCCCTCGCTGCACGGTGTGGTGATCGACACGAAGCTTTACAGCCGTGCAGGCAAGGAGAACAAGAAGAGCAAGAGCGCCGAGAAGGCCGCGCTCGAACAGCTCGACGAGAAGTTCGCGGGACAGATCGCCGAGCTCACGAAACGGCTCGTGTCGAAGCTCTGGACGCTGTTGCAGGGTAAATCCGCTCAAGGCATCACGGATTATTTCGGCGTGGAGCTCTATCCTGCCGGAACGAAGTTCTCGCAGAAGATGCTCGAAGAGATCGCCCGCAAGTCGTCCGACGAGAAGACGGGCGTGGCGATGGGCTATCTCAATCTCGGTTCGTGCAAGTGGACGGGCGACGAACATACGGATGCGCTGATCGAAGCCACGGTCAACAACTATACGATCGAGTGGAAGAAGGCCGATGCGGCCATCAAGCGCGAGAAGTACAACCTCACCAACGGCGACGAACTGCCGCAGACGGGCGTGATCCAGATGGCGAAGGTCTACATCGCCAAGAAGCGCAAGCTGAAGGTGGGCGACAAGATGGCCGGCCGCCACGGCAACAAGGGTATCGTGGCGCGTGTCGTGCGCGACGAGGATATGCCGTTCCTCGAAGACGGTACGATCGTCGATATCTGTCTGAACCCGCTGGGCGTGCCGTCGCGTATGAACCTCGGTCAGATCTACGAGACCGTGCTCGGATGGGCCGGCCGCGAGCTGGGCCTGAAGTTCGCCACGCCGATCTTCGACGGCGCTTCGCTCGAACAGATCAACGAGTACACGGCTCAGGCCGGTATTCCGCGCAGCGGCCGCACCTATCTTTACGACGGCGGTACGGGCGAGAAGTTCGACCAGCCGGCTACGGTGGGTGTGATCTACATGCTCAAGCTGGGCCACATGATCGACGACAAGATGCATGCGCGTTCGATCGGCCCCTATTCGCTCATCACGCAGCAGCCGCTGGGCGGTAAGGCGCAGTTCGGCGGTCAGCGTTTCGGCGAGATGGAGGTGTGGGCGCTCGAGGGCTTCGGCGCCGCCAACATCCTGCAGGAGATTCTGACGATCAAGTCGGACGACGTGATGGGTCGCGCCAAGGCTTACGAGGCGATCGTCAAGGGCGAGAATCTGCCCAAACCGGGGATACCCGAAGCGATGAACGTGCTGCTGCACGAGCTGCGCGGACTGGCGCTGTCGGTCAAACTGGAGTAAGCCGAGGTTAACTGAAGAAAAGAAAAACAAGATAGATTATGTCATTCACCAAAGACAATAATAAAGCGAATAACGGTTACAGCCGCATCTCGATCGGTCTGGCTTCTCCGGAGGAGATCCTTGCCCAGTCGAGCGGCGAGGTGCTGAAGCCCGAGACGATCAACTATCGTACCTACAAGCCCGAGCGCGACGGTCTGTTCTGCGAGCGCATCTTCGGTCCCGTGAAGGACTACGAGTGCCACTGCGGCAAGTACAAGCGTATCCGCTACAAGGGCATCGTCTGCGACCGTTGCGGCGTGGAGGTTACGGAGAAGAAGGTGCGCCGCGAGCGCATGGGACACATCTCGCTGGTGGTCCCCGTGGTGCATATCTGGTATTTCCGTTCGCTGCCTTCGAAGATCGGTTATCTGCTGGGCATCCCCTCGAAGAAACTGGAGGCGATCATCTACTACGAACGTTATGTGGTCATCAATGCGGGCGCCGCAGCCGAACAGGGCATCGAACGGCTCCAGACCCTCGCGGAGAAGGAGTACCTCGACGTGCTGGCCGCACTTCCGAAAGGCAATCAGGCGCTCGACGATTCGGATCCCAACAAGTTCGTGGCCATGATGGGCGCCGAGGCGATCCGTACGCTCCTGCAGCAGGTGGACCTCGATTCGATGTCCTATGCGCTCCGCCACAAGGCCTCGACCGAGACTTCGCAGCAGCGCAAGAGCGAAGCGCTGAAGTGTCTGAACGTCATCGAGTCGTTCCGTGCGTCGAAAGGTCAGAACAAACCCGAGTGGATGGTGCTGAGCGTGATTCCCGTGATTCCGCCCGAGCTGCGTCCCCTCGTGCCGCTGGACGGCGGCCGTTTCGCCACGTCGGACCTCAACGACCTCTACCGCCGCGTCATCATCCGCAACAACCGCCTCAAGCGCCTGATCGAGATCAAGGCGCCGGAGGTGATTCTCCGCAACGAGAAGCGCATGTTGCAGGAGGCGGTCGATTCGCTGTTCGACAACTCGCGCAAGTCGAATGCCGTGAAGAACGAGTCGAACCGCCCGCTCAAGTCGTTGTCGGATTCGCTCAAGGGCAAGCAGGGACGCTTCCGCCAAAACCTGCTGGGTAAGCGCGTCGACTATTCGGCCCGTTCGGTGATCGTCGTCGGTCCGGAGCTGAAGATGCACGAGATGGGTATTCCGAAAGATATGGCCGCCGAGCTGTACAAGCCGTTCGTGATCCGCAAGCTCATCGAGCGGGGCATCGTCAAGACGGTGAAGTCGGCTAAGAAGATCATCGACCGCAAGGATCCCGTGATCTGGGGTATTCTGGAGAACGTCATCAAGGGGCACCCCGTGCTGATGAACCGCGCCCCGACGTTGCACCGCCTCGGTATTCAGGCTTTCCAGCCCAAACTGATCGAGGGCAAGGCCATGCAGCTGCATCCGCTGGCCTGTACGGCGTTCAACGCCGACTTCGACGGCGACCAGATGGCCGTGCACCTGCCGCTGGGCAATGCCGCCATTCTGGAGGCGCAACTGCTGATGCTCGGTTCGCACAACGTGCTCAACCCGGCGAACGGCGCGCCGATCACGGTGCCGTCGCAGGACATGGTACTCGGTCTGTACTACATCACCAAGCCCCGCAAGGGCGTCAAAGGCGAGGGGCTCACGTTCTACGGCCCCGAGGAGGCGATCATCGCCTATAACGAGAAGCGTGCCGATCTGCATGCCGTGGTGAAGTGCATGGTCCGCGATCTGGACGAGCAGGGCAATCCCGTGCGCGTGTTGAAGGAGACCACGATCGGCCGCATCCTGTTCAATCAGGTGGTGCCCGAGGAGGTGGGATACATCAACGAGGTGCTGACGAAGCGTTCGTTGCGCGACATCATCGCCGTGGTGATGAAGAGGGCCGGTGCCGACAAGGTGGCCGCATTCCTCGACGACATCAAGAACATGGGATACCGGATGGCCTTCCAAGGCGGTCTGTCGTTCAACCTCGATGCCGTCATCATCCCCGAGGAGAAGCAGAAACTCGTGCAGGAGGGGTACGACCGTTCGGACGCCATCATGGAGGATTACAACATGGGTCTGATCACCAATAACGAGCGTTACAATCAGATCATCGACGTCTGGACGAACATCAATACCAAATTGACGAAAGCCGTGATCGACACGCTCGTCAAGGACGACGACGGGTTCAACCCCGTCTACATGATGCTCGACTCCGGCGCCCGCGGTTCGAAGGAGCAGATCCGTCAGCTCAGCGGCATGCGCGGTCTGATGGCCAAGCCGCAGAAATCCGGTGTGGAGGGCGGTCAGCAGGTCATCGAGAACCCGATTTTGTCGAACTTCAAGGAGGGACTTTCGGTGCTCGAATACTTCATCTCGACGCACGGTGCCCGCAAGGGTCTGGCCGATACGGCCCTCAAGACGGCCGATGCGGGTTATCTGACGCGCCGTCTGGTGGATGTGGCGCAGGACGTCATCATCAACGAGGAGGACTGCGGTACGCTGCGCGGCCTGACGGCTACGGCCATCAAGCGCAACGACGACGTAGTGCAGACGCTCTACGACCGCATTCTGGGCCGTACGGCGCTCAACGACGTGGTGCACCCGCTCACGGGCGAGGTGCTCTGCGCTGCCGGCGAAGAGATTACGGAGGACATCGCCGAGGCGATCGAGAAGTCGCCGCTCGAATCGGTCGAGATCCGTTCGGTGCTGACGTGCGAGGCCCGTCGCGGCGTCTGTGCGAAGTGCTACGGCCGCAACCTTGCTACGGCCCGAATGGTCCAGAAGGGCGAGGTCGTAGGCGTGATCGCCGCGCAGTCGATCGGCGAGCCCGGGACGCAGCTTACGCTCCGTACGTTCCACGTCGGCGGCGTGGCCGGCGGCAGTGCCGTCGAGACCAATGTCGTGTCGAAATACGAGGGCCGTCTGGAGATCGACGAGTTGCGCACCGTGAAGGGCAAGAATGCCGCCGGCGAGGCGATCGACATCGTCATCTCGCGTCAGTCGGAGTTCCGCATCGTCGATCCGAAGACCGACATCGTGCTCTATACGCACAACCTGCCTTACGGCGCGACGCTCTTCATGGCCGACGGCGCCGAGGTGAAGAAGGGCGATCTGGTGTGCGAATGGGATCCTTACAACGCCGTCATCATCTCGGAATACGAGGGACGCGCGGTTTACGACAGCGTGATCGAAGGCGTTACGTACCGCGAGGAGCGCGACGAACAAACGGGTCTCTCGGAGAAGGTCGTCATCGAGTCGAAAGACCGTACGAAGAACCCCGTCATCCGCGTCATCAACAAGGACGGCGAGGAGGTCAAGCAGTACAACCTGCCCGTGTCGGCCCATGTCGTGGTGAAGGACAATGCGAAGATCAAGGCCGGCGACATTCTGATCAAGATCCCGCGTGCCGTCGGCAAGTCGGGCGGCGATATCACGGGCGGTCTGCCGCGTGTTACGGAGCTTTTCGAGGCCCGCAACCCGTCGAATCCCGCCATCGTGTCCGAGATAGACGGCGAGGTGTCGTTCGGCAAGATCAAACGCGGCAACCGCGAGATCATCATCACCTCGAAGGAGGGCGACGTGAAACGCTATCTGGTGCCGCTGTCGCGTCAGATCATCGTGCAGGAGAACGACTACGTGAAGGCGGGCAGCCCCTTGTCGGACGGCGCCATCACGCCGAGCGACATCCTCAACATCCTCGGCCCCACGAAGGTGCAGGAGTACATCGTCAACGAGGTGCAGGAGGTCTATCGCATGCAGGGCGTGAAGATCAACGACAAGCATTTCGAGGTCATCGTCCGTCAGATGATGAACAAGGTGCAGATTCAGGATCCGGGCGATACGCGCTTTTTCGAGGATCAGATCGTCGACAAATGGGAGTTCATGGACGTGAACGACGAATTGTACGACAAGGTCGTCGTAACCGATGCGGGCGACTCGGCGGCCGTACAGCCCGGGCAGATCATCTCGCTGCGGAAGCTGCGCGATGAGAATTCGAGCCTCAAGCGCCGCGATCTCAGACCCGTGCAGGTGCGCGACATCGTGCCCGCCACGTCGAATCAGGTGTTGCAGGGCATCACCCGCGCCGCACTCCAGACTTCGAGCTTCATTTCGGCCGCATCGTTCCAAGAGACGACCAAGGTACTCAACGAGGCCGCCATCCAAGGCAAGGTCGATCCGCTGGAGAACCTCAAGGAGAATGTGATCTGCGGACATTTGATTCCGGGCGGTACGGGCTTGCGCGAGTACGACGATCTGGTGGTCGGATCGACCGCGGATCTGGATATGTTGCAGGCTGCGAAATAGCCGTACGGCCGATTGTAAAGGGGCTGTCTAACAAGTTTAGATGGCCCCTTAAAATTTTTTTTAGTGCCC